>MDSW01081637.1_pt1 | contig 12985 bp, 9 predicted proteins | sample 811171 | NCBI WGS metagenome assembly MDSW01 (sample SAMN05326641, study PRJNA326480) | marine metagenome | isolation source: seawater | place: Atlantic Ocean: North West | collected 2012 | reverse complement strand
GCAGCTTCGATATCTTCAACGACCGGTCGGCTGAGTTGTTGTCGAACGCGGAAAATCTGCGGATATTCGGACATGGTGGGCTCTCACAGAGGGGATAAGTTTAGCGGATATCGTATCGCAAATTACGGTCCTCTGCACTGCGGCCTCCTGTTGCGAGCAGATTCCACTGAGGAATCCGCCCGTGCCTGCCATGGGGGGGCAGGCGCGTGCCGGGCCCTCAGCGGGATGGCGGTCAGGGAGAGAGTCTCGCGGGTCGGACCTTGGAAGGATTCGCCCTCGCACCTAGAATGGCAATGGGTTCAGCAGAAAGGGAGCGCGTGTCCGCAACAACCAGCCTTGAAGAACTGTACGAGGAGTTCGACGACCTCGGCGACTGGGATGACCAGTGCGATTACCTGATCGATCTTGGCTTCGACCTGCCGCAACTTCCGGACGAGGCGAAGTGTGAGGAAAATCGGGTGCACGGCTGCCAGAGTCAGGTTTGGTTGATCGGGCGGCGATCGGAGGAAACTCCGGAAAAATTGGAGTTTCTGGCAAATAGCGATGCCATTATTGTCAATGGGTTGATTGCCGTGTTGTTGGCGATGTACACGCAGAGGACTGCCGAAGAGATTCTGAGCACCGACGCCGAAAGTGTGTTTGCCAGGTTGGGACTGCAGCGGCATCTCAGCCCACAAAGGCGAAATGGGCTGTTTGGGATGGTCGAGCGGATTCGCAAACTCGCGACGGAAATGTCTGCGTGAAACACGGGACTGAGTGAACTATGGGTGAGGCGACGACCACACAAGATTTCGACCTGGACGCGATTCGCCAGGATTTTCCGATCCTCAGCCGAACCTTGCCCAACGGCCAGCCGGTGACCTACCTCGATACGGCCGCCTCGGCACAAAAGCCGCGGTCGGTGATCGACGCAGAGTCACGTGTTTACCAGGAGTATTACGCCAATGCGTATCGTGGCGTGTATGAATTTGGTGCTCAAGTAGATGACGGCTTGGAAGCGACCCGCGAGAAAGTTCGGGCTTTGGTCAATGCGGCGTCGGCGGACGAGATTATCTTTTCGCCGGGCACCACCATGTCCATCAACATGATCGCCTTGGGTTGGGGGCGGTCGCATCTCTCGGCGGGCGACGAAGTGTTGGTGAACGTCATGGAGCACCATGCCAATTTAGTGCCCTGGCAGCAGGTTGCCATCCAGCAGGGTGCGACGTTGAAATACCTGCCTCTGACCGACGCCGGTCAGCTTGACCTTTCGCAACTTGATGACTTCGTATCGGACCGGACCCGGGTCATTGCCGTCACGGGGATGTCTAACGTGTTAGGGACGGTGACCGAGTTGGAAACGCTGGCGGCCAAGGCACATTCAGTCGGGGCGATTCTGGCTGTGGATGGTGCGCAGAGCGTGCCACACGAAATCACCGATGTGCAAAAGACTGGCATCGACTTTTTGACGTTTTCCGGGCACAAATTGTACGGTCCGAGTGGTGTGGGAATTCTGTATGGCCGTCGAGAGTTGTTGGACGCCATGGAACCGATGGCCTTTGGTGGGCACATGATTGCGGAAGTGTATCGCGACCATTCCACTTGGGCTGCCCCTCCGGCCAAATTCGAAGCGGGTACGTTGCCGATTGCGCAAGCAATCGCTCTGGGGACAGCGGTTGACTATGTCCAGCAGATTGGGTTCCCCGCCATGTGCGGACACGAGCATCAATTGCTCGAATATGCACATCAGCGACTGACTGCCATCCCTGGTCTGAAAATTCACGGTCCCCCGGTCGAACACAAGGGGGCCATCGTTAGCTTCACCATCGATGGTGCGCATCCCGAAGATCTGGCACAGTTGCTGAATCGCCGCGGTGTGTTTGTACGCCACGGACACCATTGCACGATGCCGCTTCACGAGTGGTTGGGAGTTTCTGCGACGGTCCGCGCCAGTTTTGGTGTTTACAACACGGTGGGGGACATTGACGCGTTGTACGATGCACTGGAATTTGCTCGAGGAAAACTGCGGCTCACTTAGGTTGCTTGCGGTAATGTCGAGCAACACGTTGGGGTGAGTGAACCCTGACCGGGTGGTCGCGCAGGTGACGTGTGCCAGGCGAGCGGTTAAACTCGGGCTCGCCGATCGTGTTGTCGATGCCTTGCTGCAGAAGGGACCTCGGGAAGATGCGTGAAACCTCAAGACCTGTGAATTTCGACCGACGTAGTCTCCTGCAAACGATTTCGGGACTGGGGATCGGGACGCTCGTATTTCAACGTGCACTTGCCGCTCAGGTGGAACAACCAAACCGTATCACAGCGGACATGATCCAACAGGCAGAATGGGTAGCTGGGATCGAACTGTCAGAGGAGGAGCGGGAGGTTGCCGCACGATCCTTGCAAGGCCTGATGAGGAAAATGGAGACCTTGCGGAAGATCCCTTTGAGCAATGACATTCCCCCGGCAGTTGCTTTTCGTTTGGAGCCGCCAAGTTCACCTGAGGTGGTACGGACACAGGGTGCCCGGCCGATTGAGAATCATGCGGGGGGCAAACCCGCGGCGGAAGATCTGGCTTTCTTGCCCGTCACCGAATTAGCCGCGTTGCTGCGTCACCGCAAAATCTCGTCGGTCGAATTGACCAAGTTGTATTTAGAGCGGTTGCATGCATTTGATAAACAACTGCATTGTGTCGTCACCTTCACCGACGATCTGGCCTTGCGCCAAGCAGAGCGTGCGGATCGTGAACTGGCCCAAGGGCGTTACCGCGGACCCTTGCACGGTGTCCCGTGGGGCGCGAAAGATCTGATTGCCTATCCGGGGTTTCCGACCACCTGGGGGGCGCCTCAATTTCAAGAGCAGGTGTTGTCCGAGAAAGCGACGGTGGCGCGCCGGTTGGATGATGCCGGAGCGGTGCTCGTAGCCAAATTGACGCTCGGTGCGATCGCGATGGGGGATCAATGGTTCGGCGGGATGACGCGGAATCCATGGAATACAGAGCAAGGGTCCAGTGGTTCTTCGGCGGGGTCGGCTGCCGCGACGGCCGCAGGCTGTGTTGGGTTTTCGCTGGGCAGCGAAACGCTGGGGAGTATTATCTCGCCCAGTCGACGCTGCGGTACGACGGGCTTGCGACCAACGTTCGGCCGCGTCAGTCGTTACGGGTGCATGACGTTGGCTTGGAGTATGGACAAGATTGGCCCGATTTGTCGCTCTGTCGAAGATTGTGCTTTGGTGCTGGATGTGATCCGCGGTGCCGATGGTCACGACACCTCGGCAGTGGACGCTGATTTCGCTTGGCCGTCAGCGACGGATATCCGGGGACTCCGCGTCGGATATTTTGCCGACAAGATGAGCGAGGTCGAGCAACGCGCCGTGGACCATTTCAGACAACTGGGCTGTGAGTTGGTGCCGATCCAACTGCCCCGTATTCCGGCTTGGGCGATGACGTTTATTCTGGATGCCGAGTCGGCTTGCGCCTTTGATGATCTGGTGCGCGATAACAACCTGGAGGGTCTGAATCATTGGCCGCGAATTTGGCAGAAAGCAGAATTCGTGACGGCGGTCGAATACCTGCGGGCAAATCGCGTGCGAACCTTGTTGCAGCGTGAAATGGATCAGTTGTTCGGGCAAGTCGATGTCTATCTCGGCGGCGATGATTTGGCGATTACCAACCTGACCGGCCACCCCTCGTTGGTCCTGCCCGGTGCCGAAGTCACGCCCGAGCAGAAGGCGCAACCGGCGTCATTGAAAATCACGGGAAAACTGTTTGATGAAGAGACGTTGCTCTTGGTGGCGCACGCGTATCAAACGGCAACCGATTATCACTTGCAACGTCCGGTACTGGCTGCAGACGAGGGCGAATGAGGTCGGCGGCCTGGTGTCGCGAGCTTGGTAGCGAGCTGGGAGGCTGCGGGCCACGCTCCGGGCGTCTCTGTACCGGCGGTCTTCGGATCTTTTTGGCGAAGCCTTACCTGGCAAAGTGTGGTTTTGGGGTAAGTTTCCGCTGACTCCAGCGGGGAAGGATGTTTTTTTTCTGCTGCAGGAGAGGCTATAATACAGATCCCACAACCACTCCTCTGGAAACCTGCCTCGACATGAATGTTCTTCCCAAACTGAGCGCACACGTTCTCCTGCTCCACGTTGTAACGACCTGTGGCACCCTGCTGCTGTCTGCCGCCTTGCCTCAGCGAGTGCTCGCGGAATCCCCCCCGGATTTCAGTCGTGATATTTTGCCGCTGCTGTCGGAAAACTGCTTTCAATGCCACGGTCCCGACGAGGCGAATCGGGAAGCGGGTTTGCGTTTGGATGAACGCGCAGGTGCGGTGGCAAAATTGGAGTCAGGGGCGACGGCGCTGGTTCCTGGTGACAGCAAAGCCAGTCACATGATCGCACGGATGACCTCCGATGATCCTGATTTAAAAATGCCGCCACCCGATTCCGGGAAGTCGCTCAACGCGGAGCAAATTGCCAAAATCCAACAATGGATTGATGCCGGAGGTGAGTGGACGGGCCACTGGGCGTTTCGTGCGCCCGGCAAACCGCCGGTACCCGCCGCGGTCCCCGGTTGGCAGCAGACGAATGCGGTGGATCGGTTCATCCAGGAGCGGCTACAAGCGGCCAAGCTGACACCGGAAGGTCGCGCTGACAAAGAGACGTTGATTCGTCGTGTCACGTTAGATCTGACCGGCTTGCCACCCACGGTTGCCGAGATCGATCAGTTCCTGGCCGACCGCTCTCCTCAAGCGTTTGAGCATCTGGTGGATCGCCTGCTCGATTCCGAACGCTATGGCGAACATATGGGACGCGAGTGGCTGGATGCAGCTCGGTTTGCGGACACGCACGGGTTACACCTGGATAACGAGCGTTCGATCTGGCCCTATCGTGATTGGGTGATCGGGGCTTTCAATCGCAACGTGCCCTTCGATCAATTCACCATTCAGCAATTGGCAGGTGACCTGTTGCCCGAGCCCACCTTGGATCAGCGGGTTGCGACTGGCTTCAATCGTTGTAACGTCACCACGAGCGAAGGTGGCTCGATCGATGACGAATACTATGTGCGGTACGCGGTGGATCGTGTCGAAACGACGGCGACCGTCTGGTTAGGGTTGACTGCGGGATGCGCAGCTTGCCATGACCATAAATTCGATCCGCTCACGCAAAAAGAGTTCTATCAATTGTTTTCTTACTTCTTCAGTCTCACGGAGCGAGCGATGGATGGCAACGCTCTGTTGCCACCACCGGCCCTGAAGGTGCCCACGGCAAGTCAGCGAGCGGACAAAGCGAGGCTGACTGAGCAAGTAGCTGCGGTCAAGAAGGAGATTCAAGAAGTTTTAGAGCAATGGCAGTACACCGACCCTCTGGCCGACGCCGAGCGACAGCCGTTGACACGTGCGGATCGGATCTGGATTGACGATGCCTTGCCGGCAGGCGCCAAGCCTGAGGGGAATGGCCCGAATCCTTGGCAATTTGTTTCTGCCCCGGAGCATCCCGTCTATCGCGGTAAACATTCGACTGTGCGAACGGGTGAAGGATTGACACAACATTTCTTCACCGGCGCCAAAGATCCTTTGGTGATTGCTGCCAACGATCGTCTGTTTGCCTATGTTTATCTGGATCCTCAGAACCCGCCCGAGACGGTGCAACTGCAATTCAATGACGGCACTTGGGAGCACCGCGCGTATTGGGGCGCGGATAAAGGGCATGGGGCGGGACGCAACAACGCGTCGAATTTGAAGCAAGGTGATCTGCCGGCAACCGGCGAGTGGGTGCGGTTGGAAGTGGATTCAGCTGCCGTCGGCTTGAAGCCGGGCGCGAAGCTGAATGGCTGGGCCTTCACGCAGTTTGGCGGAACCGTGCATTGGGATGCTGCGGGAGTGGTTGCCATCGCACCGCTGCCACCCGAGCAGCGGCGCTCCCTGGCGGCTTGGGAGCATTACCAGTCCATGGTCAAAGGTCCACTGCCGGACCCGATCCGCAAGATTCTGGATGTCGAGAAAGCGAAACGTTCGCCCGAACAAACCCGGCAGTTGACTCGCTATTTTCTGGAACATGTAAATCCCGAGTCTCAACAGCGTCTGGCGAAACCGTTGGGGAATCAAGCGAAGTGGGAAAAGCAACTGGCAGAGATCGAGAAAGCGGTTCCCTCCACGCTGGTCATGGAAGATCGCAAAACGCCGCGGCAGGCACACGTGCTTGAGCGAGGGCAATACACCGAAAAACGTGAGGCGGTTCAGTCCGCCGTGCCGGGGTGGCTGGGGGTTGATGTTCCCGAACAGCCTGCCAATCGGCTCGGCCTGGCACAATGGCTGGTCCATCCAGAGCATCCCCTGACCGCTCGAGTCACCGTCAACCGTATGTGGCAGCATCACTTTGGTACCGGGTTGGTCAAGACGGCAGAAGATTTTGGAGTGCAAGGTGAGTATCCTTCGCACCCGGCACTGCTGGATTGGTTGGCCGTCGACTTTATCGAATCGGGATGGGATGTGAAACGCCTGCACAAACTGCTGGTGATGTCGGCAACCTATCAGCAGTCGTCACGAGTGGATGCCGCCAAGCTGGCTGCCGATCCAGAAAATCGCTTGCTCTCGCGAGGTGCTCGGTTCCGTCTGGATGCAGAGGTGATTCGTGATCAGGCGTTGGCGGTCAGTGGGCTGTTGGTGCCGGAGATCGGTGGCAAGAGTGTGCGACCTTATCAGCCGCCCGGACTGTGGAAGCCGGTTGGATTTGGCGGCAGTAACACGTCCGTGTTCAAGCAAGATACCGGTGACAAACTGTATCGTCGCAGCATGTATACCTTCTGGAAGCGAACGTCACCCCCGCCGTCGATGACCGCGTTTGATGCGCCGGATCGCGAGACGTGTCAGGTGCGGCGTGCCAGAACCAACACGCCATTGCAGGCACTCGTGCTGATGAATGATGTGCAGTTTGTCGAAGCAGCGCGAAAATTTGCCGAGTGTGTGGTGCGGCAGGGAGGTTCGAGTGTCGAAGAACGCGTCACGTTTGCTTATCGATCGTTGTTGTCCCGCCGACCGACAGCAAGTGAGCTTGCTTCGGTAACCAAGACATTTGGGGAATTTCGTGCCGCGTTCCAGGCACAACCCGAGTTGGTCGACAAGCTGCTCAAGTCGGGTGAGTCGCCCCGCGATGAGACGTTGCCAGTGGACGAATTGGGTGCGTGGACCATGGTCACCCATCTGCTGTTGAATCTGAGTGAGACTGTCACCAAAGGCTGAGCGCACGATGCTGTCCGCCACCTAGATACCGTTGCATATGAAGGCCCAACACATGAATCTCTTTCGCGAATCCGCGCTGATCGAAACACGGCGTCATTTCTTTGGTCGTGCTGCCGGTGGAATCGGTGCCGCCGCGCTGGGGTCATTGCTGAACCCGGATTTGTTCGCCGCGCCTGCCACCAACAAGGCGGCAGTGGATGTGACGACCGGATTGCCGGGATTGCCGCATTTTGCACCGAAGGCCAAGCGGGTGATTTACCTGTTCATGTCAGGGGCGCCTTCGCAGTTGGATATGTGGGATTACAAGCCGAAGATGCAGGACTGGTTCGACAAAGATCTCCCGGATTCCGTCCGCAATGGCCAACGCATTACGACAATGACATCGGGCCAAAAGCGATTTCCCATCGCGCCATCGACGTTCAAATTTCAACGGCATGGTGAGCACGGAGCCTGGGTTAGCGAACTGTTGCCTCACACAGCGGGCGTTGTCGATGATCTGGCAGTGATCAAAACGATCAACACCGAAGCGATCAACCATGACCCGGCGATTACCTACATCCAGACCGGAAGCCAGTTGCCCGGGCGGCCGAGCACCGGTGCCTGGTTGTCCTACGGTCTGGGTAGTACGAATCAAAATCTGCCGGCCTTTGTCGTTTTGCACTCCACGGTCAACGGTGGCTTTGGAGGGCAAGCCCTGTACGCGCGGCTGTGGGGAGCCGGCTTTCTCTCGACGCGACATCAAGGAGTCAGTTTGCGGTCGACCGGAGACCCCGTGCTGTATCTGTCGAACCCGGATGGGTTGACCGGCAAGATGCGGCGACGCATGCTCGACGAGTTGGCCAAGTTAAACCAGGAACGGTATGACGAAGTCGGAGATCCTGAGATTCAAGCCCGAATCGCGCAATACGAAATGGCATATCGTATGCAGACGTCGGTTCCTGAACTTGCCGATATCTCCGGTGAGTCGCAACATACCTTGGATCTGTACGGACCCGAAGTCAAAAAACCGGGGACCTTCGCAGCCAATTGCTTGTTGGCGCGACGGCTGGCAGAACGTGGCGTGCGGTTCACCCAAGTCTTCATTCGACAGTGGGACCAGCATGGCAACTTGCCCAAAGACATTCGACGTCAGTGTGGGATTATCGACCAGCCGTGTGCCGCACTGATTCAAGACCTCAAGCAACGTGGTATGCTCGATGACACGCTGGTGATTTGGGGCGGGGAATTCGGCCGGACGATTTACTGCCAAGGCGGATTGACCAAAACGAATTATGGTCGCGATCACCATCCGCGGTGCTATACCAAGTGGATGGCCGGTGGGGGAATCAAGCCTGGGGTCGTGTACGGAGAAACGGACGACTTCAGCTATAACGTCACTGAAAATCCGGTGCACATCCACGACCTGAACGCCACGATGTTGCATTGTCTGGGCATCGACCACGAACGCTTGACCTATCGTTATCAAGGTCGCGACTTCCGCCTGACGGACGTTCACGGGAACGTTGTGCGTGATATTCTGGCGTAGCGCAGGGTGAGTCGGTTGCTCGACGTTGGCATGACAAGACGACTGGCGCGTGAGCGACGTATTACGGGGCCAAGCGTGGGTGCAGCAGCGTCGTCCGTGACCTCCGCTTAGACGTTAACCGCTGAGTCTACGTGAGACCGCGGAGTCTAACTGGCGGAGTCTAAACTGGCTTGCTCTTTGAGTTTGGCCAGCGCTTCGACGGGGATGGGAATCCCTTTGAGAATGCCTTCAAAGCACATCGCGTCACCGACCACGCCTTGAAAGCGGCAGATAATCATGCGATTACGTCGTGCTTTGATGAATTCGCCCATCAGGACAAGTCGCTGTCCGGGCAGGATCGGGTCGCGAAAGCGGACGTCTTCGAGGCCGCCAAAGCCGACCATTTCGGCGCCCAGTTTATCGTGTTTTTGTGAGAAGTAGCTACAGAGTTGAGCGGCGGCTTCCAGCATGATGACACCTGGCATCAAGGGCATGCCAGGCATGTGGCCGCGGATCCAAAACTCTTGATCGGTGACATCTTTGTAGCCCACGCAGATGCCGTTTTCGACATCTTCATAGACGATCGCCGTCAGGTGCTCCATTTCGTGCCGTTGGGGGTTCACCGCACGAATCGCCTCGACATCGGCAATAATGTTGTCGAAATCCACCGTGGCGAGATCGACGATTAAGTCTTTGGCTGACACGCGCGCGATACCTCAAAGCACTCTTGATTGCTTCTCAATGACGACTTCAAACTCCGAAATCGTAACGGGTTACGTTTTGATCTTCTTACGGCGTGCTTTGCGGGTTTTGGCGTTTGCCGGGCGTGCCCCGTGATTCGCTTTCTTCACTTTACGGCTTGGTTTGGCCATCTTTCACTTCCCTTGTCTACGATTGAGAACTTTGGCAGCCTTGTACTTTAGCATGCCGACTGGTTTTTGAGAAGAGTGGCCCGGCAGGGGCGGTGGTGGCTAGGGATCGACGGAGAGCGTCTGGCGACTGCGGAAGATGACGTGTCCGTAGAGATTTTGACGTGGTACGCCGCCAACCGGCCAGCTGCGACTGTCAGCAGACAAGGGAGGGTTATCTCCCAGCAGAAGGTATTCCGTAGTTCCGAGTGGCTCGGATTTCCAGTTGGCTCGTGAGTCGTGGGGGTGGAGGTAGTGGATGTCGCGGGTGATCGCTATCTGGGTCACCTCGGTTTGGTCCGAGGTGCTGGCGATGGCGAAGGGTTGGGTGGCGCGGAGAAAGGGGCTTGCTGTGGTGAGTGGTAGACGCAGTAGCTCCTGCCCGTGCAGCACCAGTAGGATTTGGCCGTCAATAAAACCGTAGGCCAGTTCGTAACGCTGCGTTGCCAGGGGGGGAAGTGGTGTGCTTCCGAGTTTGATGTCGTGTTGAAAAATCGTGGCTTGCCCGCTGCTCGAATTCAACTCGAGGCGTGGCCCATTGCGGTCCGTTGAGGTTGCGATCAACAACCGGCCGGTGCCTTGCAAATGCACTCGGAAGGACAGCATCAGGTCATGGACTGGAGCCAGATGGCTGCGAGATAAAGCCTGGTTGTAGGCACAATAATCGACCACGAATGCCTCTGCGTCGGCAGGTTTCGCGGGCACCAGATTGGGAATGCACGCGCGATGGTGATACGTGAGCCAATCGAGGGAATTGTCGGACTGCTGATCTGCCGGGGGTGTCTGGTGACGATACCCCGTGGCCGTCGGCAGCCAACGCGAGCCTTGGCTGCCGGACCAGCGTGTTGGCTGGGTTGTCGGACGGTACTGGTCGTTGTGCACCGGGATCGCTAGCGGTTGAAATTCGGACCAGGATTTTTTCCAACGCGCGCCGTTCACAAAGATATCGCCCTGACGAATCGTAATCGTTTCACCGGGGAGGCCGACCACTCGCTTGATCTCCAAGTCGCTGTCGGGCGGATCGCGGCGAATGGCGACGACCGCGCCACGTTGCGGCGTTTGCCAAATCGATTTCCAACGATCCAGCAGCACTCGCGTGCCTTTGCTTGGGGTGGTTTGGTCTGCCGGAATCGTCTTGTCACCACAGTTGGGGCAGACGACGTTTGGCTCGGATACGGTTTCGCAGCCGCTGGAGAAGGTGTCGCCACACGTGGGGCAGCGGTACGTGCGATGCGGTCCGAGTAAGGTGGGGGCCATCGAGCCGGAGGCGACCACCGCAGGAAAAATCGTGCCTTGAACCAACAGCACACGCACGCACACCAGGGCCAATGCACTGCCGACAAGCATCCAGCCGAGCCATTTGTGCCACCATCCAGTTTTCACGAATCTTCCCCGCTGCCATGAATTCCAGCTTCTATTCTGACATTGCTGGACGTCGGATCCAACTCGGGATCCCCGAGTGGAGCAAGTTTCTTCTGCCGCTGCCCCATTTACCCACTGTCGATCTGCTGCGAAAATTGGGGGCCGCGTGAACTTCCACCCTGCCAACTTGGCTTGCCAGCGATGCTCGATAAGTCGGAATATGTCGAACAAGCGTACCTGTTTAAGGTGATGTGCGAACGTTTGCCGGACGACGTTCCCATGCAGGAACTCCTGGAACAAGTGCGGAGTGAGTTGCTGGCTACGACGAAACTGCCGATGGCAGTCGATTATCTGCTCAGTGAATTACGCTTACTGGGAACGTTCTCAACGGCGATGGAAAAGCTATCGCACTATTTTACGCCGTACCAAACCTACCTGGTGCGCGAGGCAGAGGACGATCGTGGCCGGTTTGATATGCGGATCGCGATTGAGATTTTACGAGCAGAAGCGGCATTTCGGGCAGATAACGCAGACCCCGCCGCTTTGTTTCTCTTCCAGTTCGAAGTGCTCTGTCGGAATCGGTTGCGCTACGACCCGGCCTTGCTGGCGATTTCTCAGGACCCGCTCTACGACGACGATTGGCGTGAGTGGATTCTGACGGTCCGCAGGCAAGTCGGTCTGGTTGACTTTGCAGACTTGCTCTACGTTCGCAGTCAATATCACGTCAGTCGACGGGGCGAGACACAGCCGGAGGATGGCGAACCCGCAGCGCGATTACTGTTCGGTGAAAAAGAGGGCAAGATCGCTTGGGCCAATCGTCGCAAAGATCCGTTATATCTGTTTGCGGCTCTCCAGCGGCATCTGGGATATCCTGAAGTGCCGAAGCCGAAAAAGCATGACAACACCGAGGAACTCTTGCCCATCTTGCTGAGCAAGCTGGATCGACTGGAGACGCGGCTCAAATTTCTGGAGGACGAAAATCGGGGCGGGATTGACATCACCAAGTTTTATCAAGGGCCACTGCCGCCAGGTGACGATCCGTCCTCGTGAGCGTGGCGGCGCTCGCACCTCTGCGGTGCTAGCAGTGGCTTCTGGTCGCTTTACAACGGTCGGGGTTTTCCTAATAATTTAAAAACCTTTTCCTGCAGCCCAGACTTTTGAGTGCATCGTTCGTGGCTATTCTCTCGATCAGCGAATTGACCACATTCCGTTGGACGTTTGAAGAAGACGTCCGTCAGCTGGCGGCTGCCGAGATTCCGGCAATTGGCGTGTGGCGTCAAAAACTGTCTGACTTCGGCGAAGAAAAAGGGATCGAGTTGCTGCGGGAGTACGGGCTACAGGTTTCCAGTTTGCACTGGGCAGGTGGCTTTACCGGTAGTGACGGTCGGTCGCATCAAGAGAGCGTGTGTGATGCGCGCGATGCCATGCAACTGGCTGTCGAGTTAGATACGCGGGTGCTAACGCTGTATAGCGGTTCACGTTCTGGTCATACTCACAAACATGCGCGCCGCTTGTTACGCAGTGCCCTGGATGTGTTGTTGCCGTTTGCGGAAGAGCACAATGTTTGCCTGGCGCTCGAGCCCATGCATAGCGGTTGCGCGTCGGAGTGGACCTTCTTGACGACATTGGAGGAAACCTTGCAGTTGGTTTCCGAGTGTGGCTCGCCGCATCTCCAAATTGCGTTTGACACCTATCATCTGGGCCATGACTCAGACCATTGGAATGGTTTGGAAGACTGCATTGACTCGATCAGCATCGTCCACCTGGGGGATGCACGATGTACCCCCAAAGGTGAGCAGAGTCGGTATCCACTGGGGGCGGGGACGTTGCCGTTGTACGACATGCTGGCTGCCCTGCGAGCCCACGGGTACCGCGGCTACTTTGAGGTGGAATTGATGGGCGAAGAGATTGAGGCCTGCGATTACGTCGAATTGCTGGCGAATTCCAAGCGAGCCTTTGCGCAGCTGGTGGGATGACGCAGCTGGTGGGATGACGCAGCTGGTGGG
>MDSW01047730.1_pt1 | contig 12986 bp, 12 predicted proteins | sample 811171 | NCBI WGS metagenome assembly MDSW01 (sample SAMN05326641, study PRJNA326480) | marine metagenome | isolation source: seawater | place: Atlantic Ocean: North West | collected 2012 | reverse complement strand
CAAGAAAACTATGACTTTATGGCGCGCCCTGAAGGATTCGAACCTCCGACCCACGGTTTAGAAAACCGTTGCTCTATCCAGCTGAGCTAAGGGCGCAAAGTTATGAATTACTACTACATTTAATTTTTAAATACAAATTTTTTTATCAATATCAAAATTGTTATAAATTCTAAACGACCAATTATCATAAATATTATTAAAATATATTTTAAGAAAATAGAAAAATCATTAAAACTTAAATTTTCAAGTCCATACAAGTTTGAGTTGACTGTGTTCATTAAAGTTAAAGTAGCCAATCTAAAAGCATCATCAAAGTCGATGTTAAATAAAGTTAATAAAGAAACAAGTAAAGTTAAAGATAAAATAAATATTATAACTGTAAAAAAGTATTTATTAATATCGCTAGAGTCAATTTTGGCTTTAGAAAATAATACCTTATTTAATAAAATATGTTTTGGTTTAGAATGCGAAACTAATTCGTTAAATGAAAATTTTGATAATAGATAAATTTTTAAAAACCTTAAACCGGAGCTTGTTGAAACAAGAGATCCTCCAATAATAATCAATATGAGATATAAAAAATTACTTTTTTCATTGTCATAAACTGAAAATCCAATATTTGAAATACTACTTATTAAAGAAAATAAAGTTAAAGAAAAATTATTATTATTATTAAAGAAGATAAAAAATAAACAGACTAGAAATAAAAAATAAAAAAATAAATACAAATCTTCAGTAAAAACAAATAAATCCTTTTTCTTTAAAAATATTATATTGTATGGCAGCAAAATCCCAAAAAACGAGATTAACATTGATAAAGAGAAAATATAAATTTGAAAATTTGATTGCAAAATTTCGTTTAAATTCTTTACTATTAAAAAACCACCAGAAGAAACAACAGTTAATGATAAATTGAATGCATCAAATGACCTTAAATTAATAATTTTATAAATAATAAATAAAATAAAAGTTATTGTAGTATAAACTATAAGTATTTTTACTGACTGTTTAATCGTTTCATTTAAATCTAAAGAGATAAAATTAGTAAGGATTTTTTTATAATTCTCATCATATATATCAATCAAGAATAATATTGATATTAAAAAATATAATCCTCCAAACCATTGAGATGTTGATCTCCAAAGTAATAAGCTTTGATCTAAATATTTTACATTTTCAAATACTGAAAAACCTGTAGAAGTGAATCCAGAAACTGCCTCAAAATAACTATTTGTAAACGATAAATAATTTGATCCAAAATAATAAGGTATTGAAATAATAATTGGTAATATTAGATATCCAGATACAACAGCGATTATTTTTTCATATATAGATATCTTTTTAAAATCATTTTTTTTCAAAAAAAATAAGGAGGAAAATAGTAAAGAAATTATTATTGTATAAGTATAAATTTCAATATTATATAAAATTTCGAAATAATAAGAATAGATAATATTAAAAAATGAAAGTATAGAGATAATGAAACAGAATGATCCTATATAAATAAAGCTTAGTTTAAACATTTATTTTCTATACAGCGCTAATACGAAAAATATTTTCAACAAGGGGTATTTGATCTTTTTTGGCTATAAAAACAATTATATCGTTTTTTTTAAAAATATAATTTGACCTCGGAATAATAACTTCTTTATCTCTAAGAACAGCTCCAATTTTAATTTCATCTGGGAGATCCGCGTTTTTAAGTTCTTTATTGACAAGATCAGAGGTCTCTATAATTTCTGCCTCAATAACTTCGTACTCTCCATTTAAAATTGAGTAAGCAGACTCAATAGTTCCTTTGTGTACATGTTTTAGTATGCTTGAGACAGTATTCATTCTAGGATCAATTAAATCATCTATGTTAAGTGAAGATTGTAAGAGACTGTAATTTGGTTTGGTTGTTAGAACCATAGTTCGTTTATTTTGTGAAAATTTTTCAACCAAAACACCAACCATTAAATTATCTTCATCGTCATTTGTTAAAGCAATTACAGTTTCCGTTTCATCTAAATTTGCCTCTTTTAAAACCTCTTCATCTAAACCATCACCATTTATAACTATAGTATTACTTAGTTCACTAGCTAAAAATTCAGCTCTTGATTTATTTTTTTCAATTATTTTTAGTCTTGTGTCGTTTGGAGAAGCTTCAATATATTTTGCCAAGTTATATCCTATATTTCCACCCCCGATTAAAAGTATTTTTTTTGATATAGGATAGTTATGACCAAAAGCTTCTAAGGTTTCTTGAATTTGTAAAGCATTTATTGATACATAGGCTTTATCATTTTTTTTCATTACATCATTTTTTTTTAAAAAAATGAATTTTTCATCTCTTACAACACCCAGTATATTTGCATTTAGCTTTGGGAATTTTTTAGTTAGTTCATTTAATTTAATATTATTAATTGGACATTTTTCATCCACTTGTATTTCAAGCAATCTTATACTGTTATCAGCAAAAGGTACGTTGTCATTTGCTCCTGGGGACTCTAATTTTCTGTGAATAGATTTAGCAATTTCAATTTCTGGAGATATAACAAAGTCTATAGGTAAATTTTCCTTATTGAATAATTGTGAAAACTTTGGGTCAAGATATTCTTGGGCTCTTATTCTAGCAATTTTTTTTGGTGTTTTAAATAATGAATGTGCAATTTGGCAAATTAACATATTTATTTCATCATTCCTAGTAACAGCAATTAGCATATTAGCTTCGGATATATTTGCTTTCTCTAGTATTGCTGGAGAAGTTGCCTTTCCAACAATAGCTTTTACATCAAGTGTTTCATTGATTTTTTGAATATCATCGCTCGATTGATCAATTACTGTAATTGAGTGATTTTGTTCACTTAGAAGTTTTGCTATAGTGAAACCAACTCTTCCAGCGCCACATATGATAATATTCATTAATTAAATTCTTTAATTCCCAAAATTTTTAATTTTCTATGCAATGCGGATCTTTCCATTCCAACAAATTTTGCTGTTTTAGAAATATTTCCACTGAATTTTTTTAGTTGAGAAGACAAATACTCTCTTTCAAAATTTTCTCGAGCCTCTCTAAGGGTAAAAGATAAATTTTCAGATATATTAAATTCATGTGAAGACGTTTTTGAAAGTGACTCTTTTATAATTTCATTAATTTTATCTTGATTTTGTCCCGGTGATAAGATGACTATTCTTTCGACTAAGTTTCTTAATTCTCTGACATTTCCAGGCCAATCATAACTTAATAAAAAATTATATTCTTTAATTTCAATTTTTTTAATATTATAAAGTTCAGATAATTTCTCCATAAAATATTTAACAAGAATAGGTATATCCGTTGTACGTTTATTTAATGGTTCAATTTTGATATTAAAAACATTTAATCTATGAAAAAGATCTTCTCTAAAATTTCCTATTTGAATTTCATGAGGTAAGTCTTTATTAGTTGAACAAATAATTCTCACATCAACATTAATATCATGTTTGCCATTAATCCTTTTAAACTTTTGATCTATCAAAACTCTCAATATTTTTGATTGAGTTTCAAGTGGTATCTCAGTTACCTCATCAATTAACAAAATACCTCCTGATGATTTTTCCAAGGCACCATAAATTATTGATCCATCAGAAAATTCTTCTCCAAATAGTTCTTTTTCATATTTTTCTGAATTAAGAAGAGCTCCATTAATAATATTAAAAGGTTTATTTTTTCGTTTAGAAATCAAGTGTATTTTTCTAGCTACCAATTCTTTGCCGCTTCCAATAGGTCCTGTGATAAAAATTCTGCTATCTGAGGAAGCCAAATGTTTTATTTGATCTTTTATACTCGTTATATTTTTACTATTTCCAACTATATCGAATGAATGAAATAGCTTATCATTAAGTGATTTATTTTCCTTTTTTAAATTAAAATTTTCAACTGCTCTGTTAATAAAATTTGTTAACCTATTTTTATCAAAAGGTTTTTGAATAAACTCAAAAGCACCTAGTCTTAAAGAATCTACAGCCATTTCTATGTTTGCATGACCTGAGATTATAATTACTGGTATATCTCGATTTTTATTTTTTATATGATCTAATAATTTTAAACCTTCGTTATTTTCAGTATTACTCAATTTAACATCTAATAAAGCAACATCCGGGAGTTTTTTATCTATTTCTAATAATGCCTGCTGATAGTTGGCAGCTAACCTAGTTACATAGCCTAAATCAGAAATAAGTTCATCTAAAATATTTCTTATGTCAGGATTATCATCTACGATTAATATTTCATTGGCCATAGTTATTTATAAAATTTAATTTCAATTTTTGCGCCATCTTTAGTATCTAGAAAAGATATAACTCCATTGTGGTCATTTATTATTTTACTCACTATTGATAAACCAAGTCCTGTTCCATCACTTTTTGTTGTAAAATATGGTTTTGTTAACTCACTAGTTTTTATATTTTTAAAACCTATACCTGTATCAATAATAGTAAGTGATATATAGTCAATATGATCAACTATTTCTATATTTATATTTTTAATAGAATTAGGGGTTTTTTGATGTTTTTCTCTTATACTTTCAATTGAGTTTTTAATTAAATTAAAACACACTCTACTGATTTGCTCATAGTCAAAATTAAAATTAATTGAATTACTTGAATTAAAATTAAATTTAATTTCGTTATCTAATTTTCTGAGTAATTCGATATTTGATTTAATTACATCTTTTAAATTATTATTTTTATAGACAGGCTTTGGCATTCTGGCAAAATCTGAAAATTCGTTTACTAAATTTTCTATTTGATTGATTTGATTATTAATTGTATTTAGATTTATTAAAAACTTTTCTTTGTTTTCATCATTGATATTGCCAAGATATTTAGACTTTAAATTATCAATTGTTAACTGTATTGGGGTTAATGGATTTTTTATTTCGTGAGCTAATTTTCTAGCTATTGTTTCCCATGCTTCAATACGTTCAGAGTTTAATAGTTTTTGCTGCTGATCCTTGAGCTTAGTTATCATGGAATTAAAATTTGAAATTAATTTTTCCATTTCTATGTCCGTTTTTACATTTGGAACTTTTGTATTTAAATCACCTTTTCCAATTTGTTCTGATGCAGATATTAAATTATTAATGGAAACAAAAAATCTTGACGAAAATCTTATTGCAATAGTTATAGATAAAAATAACAACAAAGTTACTAATATTATATAAATTAAAACAAAAGAAATTTTAATGCCGGTACTTTGATCTTCAACTGTATAATAAAAGTTAACAGCTTCTTCAGATTCTTGTAAATATTTAGAAATATCTTTATCAAGATATCTTACGACGTATAGATACAAATCATTGTATTGAGGTAATTTTATAATTGCACCCGAGTAATTCTCAAAAGCATTAATTATTTTTAAAGGTCTATCATCATTAAGAACCATATTAACTGCTCTATCATCTATAGGTATATATTGAGTGCCTTCTGCTGTCATAATTAACTCTTTTTTACTATTTATCAAATGAAGTTGGTCAAGGTTTCTTAAAACTCTTTGATTATTTAAATAATTTTGAAATGCTTTTTTGTTTTCAGATAATTTGATATTTTTATTTAGGTCAAAGGCAACTAATATAATATCGGACTCTATTCTGTTTCTTTTTTCATTTACATAATCTTTTGCAAGTTGATAAGAATTATTTACTGCTGTTGTTATTTTTTGATCAAAGTATTTATCAAGAGCAAAAGAGAATAAAAACAAAGAAAAAATTGATATTAATATTGAAGGTATTAGGGTAAATAATGAAAAAAAAATTATATACTTTCTATTAGCTATTGAACCCTTAACATTAATATTGATCTTTATAGAGTTCGATATTTCTTTAAAAATTAATATAAAAAATAAAATTAAAAAAAATATATTTACATAAAGAAGATATTTTAAATTTTGATGACCTAGATCAATAAAACTTTTGTCTAAAAAAGTGAAAAAAGTTATGAAACCTAACAATAATGTTGTAAAAAAGATTATTAATAAAAATATATTTCTTTTTATGAAATCAAGCATAATTTTAAAATATATTAATTTTGTTTAAAATAAACATATGAATAACTATTTTATAATACTTGGCGCTGGAAAAGGTCACAGATTTAGCCATAAAAAACCTAAACAGTATTTTAATTATAATGGAAAGATGTTAATTGAACATTCAATAGACAAAGCAATAAAGTCAAAATTATTTAAAAAAATTATTGTTGTAATTTCAAAAGAGCACAAAAAATTTCTTAGAAAATATAATGGAAAACAAATAGAATTTGTGCTGGGGGGAAAAGAACGACAAGACTCATCGTTAAATGCCCTCAAACAAATAAAAAAATACCAGCCTAATAAAGTTCTTATTCATGATGCGGCTAGACCGAATTTTTCAATTAAATTATTAAAAAATTTAATAAATCATTTAAAAAATAACGTAGCAGTTATTCCATCTATTAATTCTAAAGACTCGATAAAGTATAAAGTTAAAAACAAATATTTAAATTTAGTAAGAGAAAATATAAATTTAACTCAAACACCTCAAGCATTTATATTTAAAAATTTATATAATTTAGCTATAAAACAAAAAGGTATTATTACTGATGAAGCCTCACTTTTTTTAAATAACGATAAAATAGTGAAATTTATTCCTGGTGAACGAAAAAATAGTAAAATAACTTATATTGAAGAATTAAAAACTAATAAAACTTATTTTGGAATTGGTTTTGATATACATAGACTAGTTAAAAATAAAAAACTTTATTTGGGAGGTATTGAAATCCCTTTTCATTCAGGCTTGGAAGGTCATTCTGATGGAGATGTAATATTGCATGCTATAATTGATGCTATATTGGGTGCTATAAGAAAAAAAGATATTGGAACCTATTTTCCTAATACAAAAAATTATAAAAATATAAGATCCCCAAAAATGTTAAAACCTATTATTAACAGTCTAATTAAATCCAATTATTTAATTAACAATCTTGATATAAATTTAATTTGTGAACAACCAAAAGTTTCGAAATATCGAAACAAAATTATTAATTCAATTTCTAATTTAACAAATTTAAACAGAGGTCTAATTAATTTAAAAGGCAAAACGGTAGAAAAATTAGGTTTAATTGGAAAAGAAAAAGCTATTGCATGCGAAGTAGTCATTTCTATGAGCAGATATGATTAAAAATATAAATTTTTTATTTGTAACAATGTTTGGGTTGGGAAAAGTCCCAAAGTTACCAGGTACTTTTGGATCGTTAGCTACAATAATTATACTTTATGTTTTTTTTCATAGATTTAATTTATCATCGAGCATCATTTTTATATTTTTGATAATTATTTTTGTTATCTCTTTTTTTGCAATAGCAATACATATCAAAGATAACGAAAACAAAGATCCTAAGGAAGTAATCATTGATGAATTCATTGGTCAATCTATACCAATATATCTCTACGAGATTTCTCATGGCACAGAAAAGTCTCCAAACGAGTCTATAATTTTTTACTGTATTTGTTTTATATTATTTAGATTTTTTGATATTATTAAACCTTTTCCTGTAAACTATTTTGATAAGAATTTCAAAAATAGTTTTGGTGTAATTATGGATGACGTTTGTGCAGGAATTTATGTTGTTTTATCTTTAATTTGTTTTATGACTTTAAGCAGTTTTTTAATCTAATGAAATCTTTAGTAAGACTATTAACTCAAAAAAAATATAAAATTTCTTTTGTAGAATCTTGTACAGGAGGATTATTAGCAAGTAGTATTACCTCATTTAACGGAGCATCAAAAATATTTAATTTAGGCTTAATCACTTATTCTAATCAAGCCAAAATCAAAATCTTAAAAGTAGACAAAAAAATTATTAGAAAATATGGTGCTGTAAGTCACGAATGTTGTTTAGCAATGGTTAATAATTTAACTAAAATTTCAAATGCTGATATTAATGTTTCCATAACCGGTATAGCAGGACCAAAAGGTGGTACTAAAAATAAACCCGTAGGTTTAGTTTATATAGGAGTTAAAAAAAGCAATAAAATAAGCATTAATAAGTGCTTGTTTAAAAGTAAAAAAAGGTCTTCTATACAAAAAGCTGCAGTTAAAAAAGCATTGGATTTAGTTTTTAAAGTTGCTAAATAATTCTTCTGCCCTCTTTTGAAATGCATCAGCTATTTTTTCTATACCAAATTTAAATGATGCTTCCATCACAGTATTTAAAAATTTATTTTTAATTTCAAAATCAATATCAAATGTGACTACTGTTAGTTCATTCTGTTGGTCAAATAACCATTTATTTGAAAGATAATTTAATGGTCCATCTATATTTTTTACATAAATACAATTTTCTTTTTTTTTTAATTCAACGTCACTTTTATAAGTATCCTTAAATGGTCCCTTTCCTATAGTTAGATCGGCAACAATCTTTAAAGAACTTTCATTATTGATTTTTTTATGGATCTTTGCATCATAACAAAAAGGAATAAATTCAGGATATTTCTCAATATCTAATACTAGATCTATTAGATCCTGCTTTTTACATTCAATTAATCTCTTAATTGAAGCTTTTGGCATTAATTAATGTTTATTCTATTTTGTTTTAGTTTAGCAAAATCTTCATCTGCGTGGTAGGACGATCTTGTTAAGGGAGAAGAGGAAACTAATAAAAAACCTTTTGATTTGGCTATAAGTTCTAATTGCTTAAATTCATCGGGATGATAATATTTTATTAAAGGATGATGTTTTGTTGAGGGTTGAAGGTATTGACCAATAGTTAAAAAATCAACTTCTGCAGACCTTAAGTCATCCATAACCTGAATAATTTCCTCATGATCTTCACCTAAGCCAATCATAATTCCAGATTTTGTAAAAATTTTTCTGTTATATTGTTTTGCATTTTTTAAAAGTTCTAAAGATGCAAAATATCTAGCACCAGGTCTAACTTTTACATATAAACTTGGGACAGTTTCTATATTATGATTAAATACATCTGGGTTTGCTTCTAATAACTCTTTATATGAGTCTCCTTTTCTTAAAAAATCAGGAGTCAAAACTTCGATTGTGGTATTAGGATTTTTTAGTCTTGTAGTTTCTATTACTTTTTTAAAATGATTAGATCCGCCATCACTTAAATCGTCTCTATCTACAGAAGTTATAACAACATGTTTCAATTGTAATTTTTTTACTGCATTTGCGATTTTTATGTCCTCAAAAGGATCAAGTTTTTCTGGTTTGCCTGTTTTCACATCGCAAAAAGCACAAGCTCTTGTACATGTATCGCCCATAATCATAAATGTTGCATGTCTTTTACTCCAGCATTCTGTTATATTCGGACAGTTTGCTTCTTGGCAAACAGTAACAAGATTGCTTTCATTAACTAAAGTTTTAGTCAAAAAAAATTCCCTACTATTTGTAAGCTTTGATCTAATCCAATCAGGTTTTTTTTTTATTGGATTAATTGGGTTTTTTACTTTTTCAGGATGTCTTGGTTTAGTCTGATTTTTCATTGTTTTTTAAAATATAAATTTTTTCACCTTTTTTGCTATATAAAAATTTTTCTCTTAATAAAATTTCAACATAGTCTTTATCAATATTGTCGCTTAATAAATTATTTTTAGACTCTAGATTGCTAATTATCATTGTTAATTGTTTTTCTTCTAATTCTAATTTTTTTAATAAATTTTCTTTTTTTATAAGAGAAATTAGACCTCTTTCACCATCTAATAGATTAAAAAAAAAATACAAAAACAAAAATGTCCCAATTAACAGAAAATAATTTTTTTTAATTTTACCTATCATAATCTATTCATTTTCGCTTTATTTCCTAAGCTTTCTTCTATTCTCAATATTTGATTATACTTTGCAACTCTCTCAGATCTACATAAAGAACCAGATTTTATCTGATTTGAATTCGTTCCAATTGATAAATCTGCAATAAATGTATCTTCGGATTCACCAGATCTATGTGAAATTATTGTGCTAAAGCCTATATTTTGAGCAAATTTAATTACTTCAATTGTTTCAGTTACCGTGCCTATCTGATTTAATTTAATTAAGATTGAATTAGAAGATCGATTTAAAAAACCAACTTTTAATCTTTCAAGATTTGTAACATATAAATCATCACCTACTATTTGAATTTTATTATTTGTCTCCATCATAAATTTATTCCAAGATAGCCAATCACTTTCAGCAAATGGATCTTCAATGGATTTAATTTTATATTTGTTTATTAGCTTTTTATATTTTGAAATTGATTTATTTACAGATTCAAATTTTTTTGAATGTATTGCATATTTTTTTTTTTTAATTAACTCGTTTGCAGCAACATCTAAACATATTGATATATGTTTTCCATTTACAAAACCTGACATTTTAATAGCTTGAACTATCAAATTTAATGCTTGTGAATTGCTACTAATCATAGGTGCAAATCCACCCTCATCTCCCACTGAAGTTGATAAATTCATTTTTTTCAGTATTTTTCTTAAATTGTTAATTACCAAAAAACACATTTTCATTGCTTGTGTAAATGATTTTGCACCATCTGGTCTAATCATAAATTCTTGTATTTGTAGGCCATTATTTGCATGAGCTCCTCCATTAATAATGTTCATTAATGGGTAGGGTAATAAAAAATTATTTTTAACTAAAAAATTTTTATAGAGCGGAATTTTCTTTAATTTGGATGATAATTTTTTTACTGCCATTGATACTGCAAGCATACTATTTGCCCCAAGTTTAGTTTTTTGTTTTGTTCCATCTAATTTCAAAAGAATATGGTCAATTTTTTCTTGGTCATGTACATTCTGATTTTTTAATTTTTTTGAAATTATTGAATTAATTGTTTTTACTGCTGTGAAAACACTTTTTCCATTGTATTCAACTCTGTTTTTATCCCTTTTTTCATAAGCCTCAAAACTTCCTGTTGATGCGCCTGATGGACAAATTGATAATGAGCTTATATTTTTTGAAAAAACTTCTGCTTCTACTGTAGGATTACCCCTGCTATCAAAAACTTGTCTAGCAATAACTTTAGTAATTTTACTCATCAAAAGTTTTTAACTAATTTATCTATCTCAATAATTTGACTTAAAAGATCCTCTAATTTATTCAGAGGAACCATATTTGGACCATCCGAAGGTGCATTGTCAGGATCTTGGTGTGTTTCAATAAAAATTGCTGCTACACCGACAGCTGAAGCTGCTCGAGCTAAGTATTCTACAAATTCTCTTTGACCTCCACTTTTTTCACCAAGTCCACCTGGTTGTTGAACTGAATGTGTGGCATCAAAAACAACTGGATAACCATTTTTAGTCATTATTGGAATTGACCTCATATCTGATACTAAAGTATTATAACCAAAGCTAGCACCACGTTCCGTGACTAAAATATTATCATTTCCTGAATCTGATATTTTTTTGGTTACATTAACCATATCCCATGGAGCTAAAAACTGACCTTTTTTAACATTAATTATTTTTTTTGTTTTAGCCGCGGCAATTAATAAATCTGTTTGTCTACATAAAAAAGCTGGAATTTGAAGAACATCAACATGTTGAGAAGCTACTTGGCAATGTTTTTCGTTATGAACATCTGTTAAAATTGGAACGTTTAATTCTTTTTTAATCTTATCAAATACAGGTAAAGAATTTTCTAATCCCACTCCTCTTTTCCCTTTCAGACTAGTTCTATTTGCTTTGTCAAAGGATGTTTTATACACAAAACCAATTTCTAGTTTTGACGCAATTTCCTTAATTTTACCCGACATATCCAACGCATGCTGCTCAGATTCAAGTTGGCACGGTCCAGCTATTAATGTTATTTTTTTATTATTAGCAATTTCTATACCATTACAATTTACAATTTTATTTTGCATATTTTTTTTTTGCAGCTTTGATAAAAGATGAAAATAGAGGATGTGGATTAAAAGGTCTAGATTTAAATTCAGGATGAAATTGCACTCCAATAAACCAAGGGTGATTTTTTAGCTCTATAATTTCAGGAAGCCTATTATCTGGCGATAAACCAGAAAAAATAAGTCCATTTTTCTCAAATCTATCTCTATAAGAAATATTAACCTCATATCTATGCCTATGTCTCTCTTTGATATTTTTTGATCCATAGATTTTTCTAATTAAAGTATTTTCCTTTAATTTTGCATCATAAGATCCAAGTCTCATTGTACCACCTAAATCTTTATCAGTTCCTTTATATTTAATACCATCTTTGTCCCATTCATTCATCAATCCAACAATCGTGATCCCTTTTTTATCAAATTCACTAGAGGTAGCTTTTTTAATTTTTAATTTATTTCTTGCAAATTCAATTATGGCCATTTGCATACCATAACAAATTCCTAAAAATGGGATTTTATTAATTCTCGCAAATTTGATAGACTCTATTTTACCACTTGTACCTCTTTTGCCAAACCCACCTGGGATCAAAATACCTGAAATGTTTTTTAATTTGGTTTTTATTTCAGATAGTTTTAATTTTTCTGAATCTATTCTCACAAGGTTAACTTTTATGTTATTTGCAATTCCGCCATGAGTTAATGCTTCATCCAAAGATTTATAAGCATCTTTTAATTCAACATATTTACCAATTAAAGCAATATTAACCTGTTTATTTGTGTTGAGAATAATTTTATTAATTTTTTTCCATGGAGTTAAATTGCGGGGTTTCTTGGATTTAATTTTAAAATAATTTAATACTTGAATATCTAATTTTTCATTAGCAAAACTTATTGGTGCCTCATATATTGTTTTAACGTCAACTGTCTCAATAACATTTCTGATGTCAACATTACAAAAAAGAGATATTTTTTTTCTATGCTCTAAAGGGATAGATCTTTCAGATCTACAAATAATTATATCTGGTTGAATACCTATGCTTCTTAATTCCTTAACTGAATGTTGTGTTGGTTTAGTTTTTATTTCATCTGATGCTTTTAAATATGGAACTAAAGTTAAATGAATAAATAATGCATTTTTT
>MDSW01052781.1_pt1 | contig 12988 bp, 9 predicted proteins | sample 811171 | NCBI WGS metagenome assembly MDSW01 (sample SAMN05326641, study PRJNA326480) | marine metagenome | isolation source: seawater | place: Atlantic Ocean: North West | collected 2012 | reverse complement strand
GAATCTCTAATTGATAATGAGTCATTTTGGAACAAACATGGCAGTCGTATAGATTGGATAAAAAAGTATACAAAAGTTAAAGATATAAAATATAGCAAAAATGATGTTCATATAAAATGGTTTCATGATGGAACATTAAATGTTTCATATAACTGTATTGATAGACATGCAAAAAAAGATCCTGATAAAGTTGCTATTATCTGGGAATCAGATGATCCAAATGAATCTAAAAAAATTACTTATAAAGAATTGCTTGAAAATGTTTGTAAAGTTGCCAACGCATTAAAAGAAATCGGTGTAAAAAAAGGAGATAGAGTAACAATATATTTAACAATGGTGCCTGAATTAGCATATACCATGTTAGCTTGTTCAAGAATCGGTGCTATTCATTCGATTATTTTTGGGGGCTTTTCTTCAGAATCTATTTCTGGAAGAATTATAGACTGCAAATCAGAATATCTTGTTACAGCTGATGAAGGAGTTAGGGGTGGAAAAATAATTCCTTTAAAAAAAATAGCAGATGATGCAATGGAAAAATCTAAATATGTAAAGAAGTGTCTGGTAGTTAAAAGAACTGGCAATGAAGTGTATATGAATAAAGATAGAGATTTATATTTAGATGAAGTTATAAAAAAAGTTGATAATCAGTGTGCTCCTGTAGAAATGTCAGCTGAAGATCCATTATTTATATTATATACTTCAGGATCTACAGGAAAGCCTAAGGGCGTTCTTCATACATCTGGTGGATATTTGGTTTATGCTTCTATGACGCATGAATATATTTTTAATTATAAGAAGGAAGATATTTATTGGTGCACTGCTGATATAGGTTGGGTTACAGGTCATAGTTATATAATTTATGGTCCGTTGTCTAACTGTGCTACTACAATTATGTTTGAAGGTGTCCCAAATTATCCTTCCGCTTCAAGATTTTGGGAAGTAGTAGACAAACATAATGTAAATATTTTTTATACAGCTCCAACTGCAATTAGAGCTCTTATGAAAGAAGGTGATAAACCAGTTATTAAAACAAGTCGTAAGTCTCTAAAATTACTTGGAACAGTAGGAGAGCCTATTAATCCTGAAGCTTGGCAATGGTATTTTGATATTTGTGGCAACAGCAACTGTCCAATAGTAGATACATGGTGGCAAACAGAAACAGGGGGAATTTTAATTTCACCTCAAACTGGAGCCATTTCGTTAAAACCTGGATCTGCAACCAAACCATTTTATGGAATTAATCCAATTGTAGTTGATAAGGATGGAAATGAGCTTGAGGGAGAGTGTGAGGGGATGTTATGTATAGCTGACTCATGGCCAGGTCAGATGAGAACTGTTTATGGAGATCATAAAAGATTTATAGAAACTTATTTCTCTCAATATGATGGAAAGTATTTTACCGGTGATGGTTGTAAAAGAGATGCAGATGGTTACTACTGGATTACTGGAAGAGTAGATGACGTAATTATTGTATCTGGTCATAACTTAGGTACGGCAGAAATAGAAAGTGCATTTGTAGCACATCCAAAAATTGCTGAGGCTGCAGTTGTCGGTTTCCCACATGAGATAAAAGGTAATGGCCTTTATTGTTATGTTACATTAAATTCAGGTGAAAAATCTAACGAAGATTTAAAGGTTGAGTTAAAAAATTGGGTAAGAAAACAAATAGGTCCGATCGCTACTCCTGATTTGATACATTTTACAAACGGATTGCCAAAAACAAGATCAGGAAAAATTATGAGAAGAATTTTAAGAAAAGTAGCTGCTAATCAACAAGACCAACTTGGAGATATCACTACTTTGGCAGATCCAAGCGTCGTTGAAGAAATTATTAAGAACAGATTAAATAAAAATAATTAACGTGGCTCCCAATGTTTTAAGCATCTTGGCTCATAAATATCTGCAGAACCTACTTGGGTTCTATCTCCTCCTTGAATTTTTCTATAAGTCTTAGTTGCCTCCAAACCACAAACATTACAAAAACCATATATTTTAGTTATTTTATCCGATAAACCCAATAAAAAAGAAGATGTTTCCCATGGCTTGCCTCTAGAGTCCTGATCTAAGCCTGAACAAACTATATCAACTCCAAGGTTTAAATATTTTTCGACATTTGAAATCGTAATTTTTGATTCCATAAACTGCACCTCATCTAAAAATATCATATCAAAATTTTTTTTACTTATTTCGAAGTTATTATTTACTTCGTCCCAATTATTCATAGGAAAACACTGATGGTTTAAATTATTGTGTGTTTGAATAAATTTCTCTGAATATCTATTATCAATTATTGGTTTTATAACTAATATTTTTTTTCCTTGATGCTCAGCCCAAAGAATTCTCTTTAAAAGTTCGCTAGTTTTTCCTGCAAACATTGCCCCAACAATTGTTTCTAATGTTCCTCTACTCATTTTTTTTATCTATAGTTTTTTTAATTAATTTTATTACTTCTTCATTATCTATATGTTTAAGGCAGTTTATACCTGATCTTATTAGATTTATATAATTCTTTTTCAGTTTTCCTCTTTGTAGTTCTTTAAAACTATTTAGATTAAAAATAAAATCTTTTTTAATTTTTAATGAATCATAGCAACCTATTTCATTTTTATAATTGAAAGCATTAGTTAGGCCACATGGTCCATTACAAAATTCAGACTTATAATTGCCTTTTATACTTTTTATTGTTTTAAAGTCATCAAGTAAAATATTTTCATTAACACTACTTAAAATCAAAATACCTTTAATGTTAAAAATTTTTGCCAAATGCAGCGGGCCGGAATCCATAAATATACCAAATTTAGTATTCCTAACTTTTTGACACAATCGATTCAAATTTTCTGGGATAATTAATTTACAATTATTATTTATATGAATATTATCTTTGACGTACTTAGAAATTAACTCATCATCCAAAACTATTTCAATTTTATAATCATTTGAAAAAGATTTTATAATATCATTTAATAGATTAGTAGGCATAGTTCTTATTGGGGATTTAGAAACTGGAAAAATAGTTATAGTTTTATTAAATTCATTTTCATTTAAGTTTTTATTAAATCTAAATTTATTCGTTCCAAAAAAATTAATAATTATATTTTCAATATTTAATCTATTATATTTTTGAAACTTTAATTCATCTATTTCCAGTGTAAAATGAAAAATTGTGTCATATTTTAATATTTCTTTTTCTGATATAACTTCATCATAAACATTAATAAGACCAAAATATTTTTTAAAAACAATTTTATATTTTCCTACAAAAGCAATGCCATAATTAGAAAATTTGTTTTTTTTTTCAACAACTGATTTAATTGCAAAGGCGTATTCTATAGCATCACCTAGACCAATATTGGGTGGTAGACAAAATAATATATTATTTTTTATTTTTATTAATTTTTTTCTTTTTTCTACTTTTATATAATCTAAATGATTATAATTTTTTTTATTATTTAATATTTTCCATAATTGAGTATTTTTACTAAAATATTTTTTTTTGATATCTGGAGTTTTGTGAAATTTTTTAATTTTGTTAACAAGCTCTTTGTTACTTTGACTCTTTAAAATAAAACTAAAAAAAGGCATTTTAAATAATACTTTATTAGATTATCACTCTACTTTAATAATATAAATATGCAAAAAGGTATTAAAACTCGCTCTATAATACATAACATATTAAAATTAATAAAAAGTAGTTATGTTGATTTTGATACAGCATTATATAATGAGACTAAAGATGAAAATTTAGTTATTTCTGATATCAAATTAATTCAGAATGTTGTTTTGAACTCTTTAAGATATCATTTACATGTTAATAAAATTATTAAGAAATTAACAAAAAAAGTAAAAAATGATAGTAATGAATATTTCTTACTTTTAAGTGCAATTACACAAATAGTATTTCTAGATTTTAAAGATTATGCTGTAGTTAATTCGACTGTTGAGTTAACTAAAATTAATAGACATAAATCTTCTTCTAGCTTCATAAATGCAGTATTAAGAAATGTAATTAAAAATAAAGATTTTTTTAAAAAAATAGAAATTACATTTAATCTTCTGCCCCAATGGTTTTTAGATCAAACAAAGAATATATCTTCTGTAGAAAAAAAAACCTTTATTGATTCAATAATAAAAGAACCAAGTTTACATATTGTATTTAAAGAAAATTATAATATTCCTTCTACAATCAAAGGAATTAAGACTACAAAAAATTCTATAGCGTTAAATAATAAAATCAAAATTGAAAATATTCCTGATTATAAAAAAGGCATTTGGTGGGTACAAGATTTAAGTGTAATGTTACCTATATTTTTGACAGAAAATCTTAAAAATATCAAAGTTGCAGATTTATGTGCCGCTCCTGGAGGGAAAACATTTCAATTAATTGATAAAAAAGCAAAAATTACTGCTTTTGACAAAAAAAATTTAAGAATAAAAATTATGAAAGAGAATTTAAAAAGGCTTAATTATTCATGCAAAATATTAAATAAAGATTTGCTTAAAAATAAAATAAATGAAAAATTTGATTTAGTTGTTTTAGATTCTCCCTGCAGCTCTGTTGGAACGATTAGAAGAAACCCAGAAATATTTTTTAGAAATAAAATGCCAAATTTTCAAAAAATTCTTAATACTCAATATGAATTGCTTGAAGTATCAGAGAAAATATTGAATAAAAAAGGAACTATTATTTATATGGTTTGTTCTTTTTTAAAAAATGAAGGGGAAAAACAAATTTATAATTTTTTAGATAAACATAGAGACTATTCTTTAAAGACATTTTCGAATAAAAAAATACCTTACGTAAAAAATTTAGTAACAAAAAAAGGTTTTTTTTATACTTTACCTAAAACTCTACCAAATGGAGTGTTAATTGATGGATTTTTTGCAGCAAGACTAATTAAAAATGTTTAATAAATTTTTTTTAGTATTCTTAAATTGCTTTTTAAATAATAGTATAATAATCAACATTAAATCAAAAAAATTTAACAAGAATGTTAATAATTCTAATTTCGCAAATATAGAATTTGAAAATTTAACAATTTCTAAGAATGTTTTTCTTTCAAAAAAAAATCCTTATAAAGAATATAATGAAAAAAGTTTAGAGTATCATAATTTTAATTGGTTAGCTGCTGCAAGAAAAATTGGTGGTATTGAAGCAATAAACTTAGCAAAAAAACATATTTTTTTATGGCAAAAAAACAAATATAGCCTTTTTTCGTTTGCATGGAATAATGAAATAATTGCAAAAAGAATAATAAATCTTTTTTATCATTATGATTTTTTTGCAACATCATCAAATGATAAAGAAAAAAAAATTTTATTAAACATAATTGCAAAGAACTATTTTATCTTAGACTTAAACATGAATATTGAAAAAAAAATTACTGAATATTCATTAGAGGTAGCTAAATCTCTACTTTTATTTAAATTAATCTTTAATTTAAATACTTCAAAAATTATAAACTCTATTAAAAAACATTTACTTAAAAATATAGATGGTCATGGCGTGCATATAAGTATGAATCCTTGTTATCATGCAGAATATATTAATAATCTCTATGAAATAAAAAACATTATGCTTTATTTTAAAATAAGCTTACCGGATGAAATTAACTATCAAATACTTAATATGACAAGCAGTTTAATAAAATTTTTTCATAAAAATAACTCAATAGCTCTATTTAATGGTGCGAATAATTCTAATTTATTTAAAGTAAAAAAAATTAGTCAATTATCAAAAGACATTAAAGCAAAAGATTTACATAAAATAAATAATGGTATTGCTATTTTTGAGAACAAAAATTTAAAGATTTTTTTTGATGTCACAAAGCCTAATGTAAAATTAATAAGCCAAAATTTACATGCTGGAACATTGGGATTTGAGATTAGCTGTAAAAACGAAAAGATCATTACTAATTGTGGCTCTATAGAAAAAAGAGGTATTAAAAAATTAAACTATTTAAGGTATAGTGCTGCGCACTCTACTATCATTCTTAATAATACAAACATTAGTGAGTTAGGAGATAGAAAGTCTTATAAAAGAGTGCCTGAAAACGTACTTTTTAACCACAGCTTAAATGATAGATATTTGATATGGCAAGGCAATCATGATGGATATAAAAAAAATTTTAATAAATTAGTTTCAAGAAAGCTTTTTGTAGATCAAAATAATTTTATAGTAATTGGAGAAGACTCTATTATTTCGACAAAAATTACCACGAAAGACATTTTATATGATATTAGATTTCATTTAACTCCTGATTGTAAAGCTTCATTAACTAGGGGTAAAAATAGTATATTAATTATGACTAAAATGAATAATTCTTTCATTTTTGAATCAGATGCTAATCTTAAATTAGATGATAGTGTATATGTTGAAGATGGTAAAAAAATTGAAAAGACTTCACAAATAGTAATATCTGGATTTGTTAATTCATTTAAAAAAACTATTAAGTGGAAAATTACAAAAGCATAAGTATGAAAAAAAATGCCTTAGTTTCATTATATAATAAAAACGATCTTGAATATTTATGCTCTACTCTACAAAAGTTTAATATTAATATAATTTCAACGGGTCAAACATCCGTATTTATAAAAAAAATTGGTTTTAAATGTACAGAACTATCAAAAATAACAAATTTTAAAGAAATTTTAAATGGAAGGGTCAAAACTTTACACCCTTTAGTTTTCTCTTCAATTTTGTTTAATAGAAATAATAAGAAACATCAAAATCAAATCAAATTATTAAAATATCCAATCATAGATTTTGTGATTGTTAATTTATATCCATTTAGTGACTTAAATAAAGAATATAACAATTTTGAAGACCATATAGAAATGATAGATGTTGGAGGTGTGAGCTTACTAAGAGCAGCAGCAAAAAATTTTGATTCTGTTACTGCCGTGACAAAAATAGAAGATTACAAATCACTAAAAAAAAATCTAATTTCAAATAATGGAAAAACATCTCTTGATTTTAGAAAAAAAATGGCGTCAAAAATTTATAAAATTACATCTTTATATGATAATGAAATCGCAAATTGGCTTGATAAAAAAGATAAAGAAAATTTTTTAATAAACGAGAAATATAAATCTAAACTTAGTTATGGAGAAAACCCACATCAAAAATCCTTTTATTTGTCGTCTACAAAATCATCAATTGCAAACAACAAAATACAAGGAAAGAAACTAAGTCATAATAATATATTAGATATAAGTTCGGCTCTCGAATGTATAAATGACTTTGAATCGCCCACATGCGTTATAATAAAACACAATAATCCATGCGGTGTGGCTAGTAACTCTGATATCAATAAAGCTTTTTTGTTAGCTAAGGAATGCGATGAAGAAAGTTCATTTGGTGGCATAGTGGCATTTAATAAATCTATAAATTTAAATCTGTCTAAAGATATTGTTAAAAATTTCTTTCAAATAATAATAGCTCCAGATTTTTCTAAAGATTCAATAAAAATTTTGAGCAAAAAACCAAATCTAATAATTATTAAATCTAAAAATATTAAAAGAAATAATCAACAAGATGTTAGATCAATATATGGAGGCGGTTATTTATTTCAAAATAAAAATAATGTTAAAATAAATAAAAAAGACATAAAAAATGTTTCTAATATTAAAAACAATGCTCAAATATTAAATGATTTAATTTTTGCTTTTAAAGTCTGTAAGCATGTAAAATCAAATGCAATTGTGCTTGCCAGTAACTCTCAAACAATTGGAATAGGAGCTGGTCAAATGAGTAGATTTGATTCTACAGAAATTGCCATTAACAAGATGAAAAAAAAACACAATAATCAATATTTTGTTGCGGCATCTGACGCTTTTTTCCCTTTTGTTGATAATATTAAGATATTAATTAAGAATAATTGTAAAGGAATCATACAACCTCAAGGATCAATAAATGACGATAAAATTATTAATTTTGCAAAAAAAAATAAATTGCCATTGTATTTTACAAAATATAGGTTTTTTAAACATTAAAAAAAATTATGGGATCAATTAGAATAAAAAAAAATAACCAAAATTACTTAAACAAAATCCAATCCATTAATCCAGAAATTTTTGCTGGAAGAAAAAATTTAGATTTTAGTTATAACAGAGTATTAAAAAATATATTGTTATCTAAAGTTTTTAAAAGCACAAAAAATTGTAATAATTTTATTAATAAAAAAATAGAATTTAAAGTATATAAAAAGTTTATTAAAGTTTGTTTTTAAAAGCATGACAAGTACTGAAATTAAAGAAATAATTAATCTAATCCAAAATAACAATACAAAATTAGCTGGTGTAAAAATAAAAGATTTAATAAAAGTTAATTCTAATAATGAAATTCTTTATAATTTATCAGGAATATTAAATATAAAAAAAGGTAATTACGATAATGCAATTAATGATTTTAAAAAAGCTATCGATATAAATCCAAAATTTTCAAGCGCTTATACAAATTTAGGTGCGGCATATGAGAAATTAAATGATTATTCCAGATCTGCTGAAAATTTAACTATAGCTTGTAATTTAGATCCTAATTCTGATATTATTTATAATAATTTAGGAAATGTTTTAGGCAAACAAAAAAAATTTGAAGAAGCAATTATTAATATCAAAAAAGCTATTACTATAAATGCAAATAATTTTAAGGCATGTTTTGATTTAGGAAATATTTATAGTGATTTAGAAAAATTTGATGATGCTATAAAATATTATAAGCAGGCACTTGAAATTAATGGTAGGTTTTCAGAAGCTTATTTTAATCTTGGCGAAAGTTATAGAAAACTAAATAAATTTAAAGAAGCTCTTAAAAGTTATGAACTTTCTAAAAATGAAAAAACTGATGTAAGGGTTTTAGAATGTTATTTGGCATTAAATCAAAAAGAAAAATATATAGAAAAAATAAATGTTTATTCTGAAATAGATCCCGATAATCGAAGAATTGCAGCGATTAGTGCTTATATATCAAATCAATTCAATATAAATAATGGGTATCCTTTCTGTCCTGATCCCTTGGAATTTATTTATAAAACAACATTAAAGAAACATTTTAAAGACTTGAATGGATATATTAATGAATTATATGAAGAAATTACAAGTCAAAATTTTAAATGGGAGCCTTCTGGAAAAACAACAGTAAAAGGTTTTGGTACCGTAGGAAATTTATCTGATAAAAAACTTCCTAACTTAATATTACTTGAAAAAGCTATTAATAAAGAATTAAATTCGTATTTTTTAAATTTTAAAAAAAAACAAATAAAATTTATACAAAATTGGCCTAAGAATTTTAAAATTGTTTCTTGGAGTAATAGATTAAAAAAAGAGGGTCATAATATTCCACACATTCATCCATCTGGTTGGGTGAGTGGAGTGTGTTATCTTAAAGTGCCTAAAAAAATTAAAAATGATGAAGCAGGAATAGAGTTTAGTTTGCATGGTGATGACTATAAAATTATTAATAATAATGTTCCAAAAAAAAGTATTCAACCAGAAATTGGAGATATAGTTTTATTTCCTTCTTCACTTTTTCATCGAACAATCCCCTTCTCTTCAGATGAAGAAAGAGTTTGTATTGCTTTTGATTTATGTAGAGAGGCGTGATTTACATAAATAAATGAATGATAATAATCAAATAAAAAAATTGATTAATGATGGATTGTCTAATCATCAAAAACAAAATTATTCCGAAGCAGAAAAAATTTATAATGAAGTATTAAAATTATCTCCTAATAACGCAATTGTTTTTTATCTTCTAGGAACGCTTATGGCTCAAAATAATAAAAACGATCTTGCAGAAGAATTATTAAAAAAATCTATAAAAATTAATCCTAAAAATGCAGATGCCCAATATAATTTAGGGAATGTTTTTCAAAAGCAAAAAAATTATTCTGAGTCAATAAGCTCTTATTATAATGCTATTAAAATATATCCGAGATATATAAAGGCATATTATAACTTGGCTGAAATATTTTCAGAACAAAATGAATATGAAAAATCTATAATACAATACAAAAAAATTTTAGAAATAAATCCCAAACATCTTCAAACAATTAACAATATTGGTATTGTTTATGTAAAATCAAAAGATTTTATAAACGCAGAAAAGTTTTTTAAAAAAGCAACCTCTGAAGATCCCAATAATGCTGAATTTTTTTATAATTACGGAACTGTTCTACAAGAACAAAAAAAATATGAGGAAGCTATTAAAGAATATAAAAAGGCTTTAAGCTTAAAACCAATTTACCCTAAAACCCTTAATAATATGGGTCTTTCTTACAAAAAATTAAATAAATTTATTGAAGCAAGACAATCATATGAAGAGGCAATTAATCAAGATCCAAACTATGCTTTAGCATATAAAAACTTAGGTAATATACTTGATTTAATGTGTGAACAATATGGTGCTATAGAGGCCTATAACAAATCTATAAAACTCAATCCTAATAATCTCTCGACTAGGTGGGCATTGCTTAATACATTTCCTATTATTTATGCAGACAATAATAGCATATTAGAATTTAAAGAAAAATTTTTAAAAAACATTATCTCTATCAATAATTTTTTAGATACAAATATTAGTTTATCGAAAGAAGAAATTTTTAAAGGAGTTCTAAATTCGGCTAACTTTTATTTACACTATCAAGGAGACAATGATATTGAAATTCAAAAAAAATATGCTGGATTAATTGAAAGATTGAGCATAATGGCCTATCCAAATCTACACGATCAAACGAACTATAACAAAAATAACAATATTATTAAAGTTGGCTTTTTATCATCCACATGTTTTATAGATCATTCTGTTTCAAGTGTGGTGCGCAACTTGATATTAAAATTAGATAAAAAAAAATTTGAAATATATATTTATCATATTGCCGAAGAGTCAGATGAAATAACAGATAAATTTAAAAAAAAATTTTAAGAATTTTTTTAGTATCAATAATGTTGATGATATAATAAAAAAAATTTCACAAGATCAATTAAATATTTTAATTTACCCAGATATAGGTATGGATCCGAAAATACAGCTACTTGCATCCTTAAGGTTAGCTAACGCTCAATGTCAAACATTGGGTCATCCTGTGTCAAGTTGTTTTAAAAATATAGATTACTTTATTAGTAGTGAATTAATGGAAAATGAAAATTCTAATAAAGATTATTCTGAAAAGCTTTTTGCATTATCAGGTACTGGACAATGCTATGAGTATCCAAAAATTAAAACCACTCCAGAAAAAAAATTTAATAAAAAAGAAACAATTTTTTTTAACCTTCAAAATCTTTTTAAACTTTTGCCCAATGACGACGATCTTTATCTTGAGATAATTAAGAAAATAGAAAATTGTAAAATTTGGTTCATTGAAGGAAAAAATACATCAATAACATCTCTTTATAGAGAAAGGTTAAAAAAATTATTTGATAAGAATAATGTTAATTTTGAAAACAATATAGTTTTTAAACCAAGAAAGAGCCAAAGTGAGTTTTTTAAATTAATTGATAACGCAGATATTGTTATTGATAGTTTAAATTGGTCTGGAAATGTTACTACCCATCAGGCTATTGCTATGAACAAACCGGTTATAAGCATGCCAGGTAAATACATGAGAGCGCGACACACTTATGCTTTGTTAAGAAAAATAGAATTAGATGAAACAATAGCAAACTCGAAAATAGAGTACGTTAAAATAGCTGAAAAGCTTGCCAAAAATTGGGGCTATAGACAAAAGATTATTGAAAAAATTAAAAGAAATAAAAAAACATTATTTGAGGATCTAAGTCCTGTTAAGTCACTAGAGAAATTTTTACATCAAATAGCTTAATTTCTAATAATAATATTAGTTAAGTTTGCTTATCATATCAAAATCAGCCTTATATATTAATTTTACAGCTTTGATTTGTTGATCAGTCAAAATAATTTTTTTGTTGTTTCCTCCTGTTTGCAATTTAACAAATCCAATATCTTTACCAAAAAAATTATTAACATAATTTACAAATTTAGATATATTTTTGATATCAACAACAAAATTATAATATTTTAAATCTAAGCCCAAAAAATAACTTTGGGGAAGAAAATGCTTATTGTCAAAATTATTATCTAATAGTTTTTGTATAATAGAATTAACTGATAAATTAAAAAAATCTTTATCTTTGTGAAATAAAATTCTATTTTTATATGCAGATAAAAATCTTTCAACAGGATCTCTCACGATACAACATTTATAAGTTGAATCAACTTTTGAAAATTTTTGGTAGTTAGGCCAAATATTAACTAAATTTTTTTTGTCATTATCTGCTTTTATTTCTTGCATTTTTTTATGACTTTCTTCGGTTTTGTATTTTGGAATATCGTCTTGAATAAAATAAAAATTTTTATCAATTCCTAAATGTTTAGCAAAAAATAATTTAGCTGATGTATTGGCATTTTTCGGACATGAATAAAAAACAAGTGACTCATTTTTTGTATTATTAAAAATCGGATAGGTTGGCATATTAAAACAATGATATAAATTTTTTTCTATTTGTTGAACAAATTATATATGGAGAAATATTAGGGTATTTTATTCTAATATTGGAAATAATTTCCTTCCATTCATTTGGTTCCTTAATAGACAAATGAACATTCCTGCCGTCCGGTAAAGATTTTACAGCTGGATAACATGCAATATTAAGAAAAATAAATTTATTGGATAATTTAAAAATATTATCAATAAAATTAATAACATCTTTTTCTGGAATGTGCTCAACAACATCAATACAAATAACCGCATCTGCTTTATCTTTTGGATAAATGGAATATTTTTCAAGTCCAGGATCATACAACGTATGTTTTTGTATTTTCCAATAATCAAGAACGTTGTTAAATTTCTTATTATCTACTTCGATTGCTTCATAATAATATCTTGCTTTTCCGCAGCCAAAATCAATCAAAGTTTGGCTTTTGGTTTTATCAATAATATATTTTATGGGCTTAAAAAAAAATCTTAAAGACTTG
>MDSW01141287.1_pt1 | contig 12990 bp, 8 predicted proteins | sample 811171 | NCBI WGS metagenome assembly MDSW01 (sample SAMN05326641, study PRJNA326480) | marine metagenome | isolation source: seawater | place: Atlantic Ocean: North West | collected 2012 | reverse complement strand
CTAAAGTCAACGCAAATGGTGGGCGGGATCATTGGCCTCGCGTCTTCAGCATTGCACTGGCGGGCGGCGGAATTTCCGGCGGCCAAGTATACGGAGCAAGTAATTCGCTTGGCGAATACCCCGAAGATAAACCAGTGACACCCGCGGACATCACGGCAACGGTTTACACACTACTTGGCATCAATCCGAATCACGAGTTGCACACGCGCGATGGACGTCCTGTCCGCATTACTCCCGAATCTGCTAATGTACTCAGTCAGCTCATTATCTAACCCAAAACGAGTTCATGATGTCTTGGCGATTCACGGCCCTTCCTCTGTTCGTGTCAATCCTGCTAGCGTGTTTTACGCGTTCCGCACTAGGCGAGACGACTGCGCCTATCACATCGCTTGCGATCAGCCCAGACTGCACTTCGTTAGTCATGGCCTCTCAAGCCGGACTAACGATACGGAAATTAAACAAAGGTGTCCCATGCGCATTAACAGATAATTCCGAAGGGGCTGGGACAACCCATAAGATTCCCACTGCCAACATCCACGCTATCCAATTTTCACCCACCGGAGGTCGTCTATTAGTCTGTGGCGGCCGACCATCCGAATCATCATTCACTGCCATCTATAACTGGCCAGATATGCAACCATTAGTCACGATCGAAAACGAAGGTGATTCTAATCTTTGTGGTTTGTGGCTGGATCTGGATACCATTGTGACCGCGGGTCTGGATGCCGTGGTACGGATATTGGAATCGGATACCCTATCGGTGACTCATGAATTGAAAGCGCATTCTGGAGGAGTCACCTCGCTTGCGACATTCCCTGAACACAAACTACTTGTCAGTGGTGGCCTCGACAACAGTCTGCGTGTCTGGGACACGGACGATTACACGCTTCAACGAAGTTTGAACCAGCACATCCAGCCCGTGACCGACCTAGTCCCTTCGCTGCCCGTGGTCGGGCTCCCGCTCATCGCATCAGCTAGCAACGATCGCACGGTTCGATTCTGGCAGCCGTCGATAGGTCGAATGGTAAGATTCATCAAACTACCGTCAAAACCTCAGGCCATTTCATGGTTAGCGGAAAATCAACTTATTGCTGCTTGTAGCGACGGGATGCTCTATGTCGTTGACACTTTAAATGTCGAAGTTGTGGTCACGAGGCAATTGAAAATCGGCTGGTGTTATGACATCGACAAGGCACGTGACAAAACAAGCTTCTTTGTGTCAGGCACGAAGGGCCGGATAGACGAGCTTAATATCCCCTCTCTTTTAGGCAAGAAACCGTAGGATCTCTATTCCCCTGCAGAAGAATCTCGTACGTCTGAACCCTTCACATAAAATATGAAATCATTGCTGAATAATCCGTTCGGGTTCTGCATCTGTAACAGGTGCATCCCTGGAGTTGGCACGTCGGTTAGGGTGATTTTCGCTGCCCCCCCTTTTAATTCAAGCAGTCCTTGAACTTTACGGCCATCGACATACAGCCTGGCACTATTTTGCACGTGTCGAACACTAACTGCCATTTGAGCCTTTTCCTGACTTAGTACCGGGAAACGCTGCCGGCCTCGCTGCGATTGAATCGGTCCTAATGTCCAAATGGCGGGTTGTGGGTTATTAATATCAAAATGGGCGCCTATATGCGCCGTAAATGTTCCAACAAACCGACCCTCGACTGCTGCCTGCAATAACTCCGCTCGTGAAAAGCGATGTGGTTTACTTCCTTGCTCAACATATTCTCCATCAACAAATTGCAATTGCGCATCGCCTCGCCGCTTGTGATCAAGCCACCGGCCGTCACCGTTAAAAATAATCGCGCCTTCCGAAGCTGATTTCTCCAAAGCGTTTAGCAGGCTAAGCGTCAAGTCGCTGGCAGCAGTGGTTCGATTAATAGTGACCTGGCGACCATAGCCACCGGGGTACCCATTGCTCTGTTGCAATACCATATCCCAAACCGGATCGAAGCGTTCCCGACCGCCCCAGGAAAGACGCCAGACTCCTCGTTCCGGTGCGCCCCTTTCGGCAAGGTTTCTGTAAAAAGGAAAGTCAATAATATTCAAACGACCCTGCGGCAAAATCAACCACCGGTCATACGCGCCCCGCCATGTAGGCGCATCCATCCCGGTTCCCGGCGTATTGGTGCTCACTAGAAATGGCATTCTATGGCAATCCCCACAGACGTTCTGCCGAGGTTGCATATCCCCATGTACATGAAACAGTTCAAAACCATCACGTGCCCTCTTCGTTACTTCATTGGTATAAGGTCGCCGTTGCGCCGGGGGATACGCAATACTAAGGAGGAATCGCGCCATCGCATCACGATCGCTATCAGACAATTCACCCGCTTGCCCTTTATCATTTTTTGCATCGTCACCTACGGTCATCATCGTATTAGCTAATCCGCCATCTATCAGATGGCGACTACTCGTTACGGGATCTTTCACATCGCTATTGGGACCAACAGACTTATGGATGCTGAAACTGTTATTGCCTCCATAAGGATCACCGGGGATGCCATCCCAGTGATAAGGTTCCGTATCGCGTAAGCCTCGAATCGGCATCGTTGAACGAGGCATGATTTGCTTACCTCCCGTAACAATGGGCGTATTTAAAACCCAAAGTAACTGGTCGGTATGTCCATCCGGATGGCAACTGGCGCACGAGAACGTCCTCGTCGTAGAAGCCGACGCTGTGTTAAACATTCTCCGACCTTGCTTTACGATCGGGTCGGTGGGGTCATCTAATTCAACCGTCTTCACCAAGATCGGTTTGCTAACATCCTCAAGATTCAGCAACGATACCGTATTATCAACGGCATTCAACACCCACGCCCTATCCGGTTTGCCATGGTGATTCGAAGCCAAGGCGATACCACGTGGTACTGCTCCAACATCCACACGGCCAAGTATCGCACCCGTTTGGGCGTCCAATGTAAACACCTTATCCGAACTAGCAGCGCTGGCGACCAGCGTCGAATCGTCATCGCTAATCTGAACTGCGAACGGAGTTGCTAGCGCCATGCCGGGATCCGGATGATTGGGAGGCAACGGTTCAAGCTCAATGCGTTGCACCTCCGGTTTTGGTTCGCTCAGACCAATCTTCGTAATCTGGTTCAGAAACGCACGATTCTCTAATTCTTTCAATCCATGATTGTCGGTTCCAGATTTACCGTTCGCATCATTACGCGCATCTGCCTGCGCCACAAACACATTTCCTTTCGAATCGACCGTTAACCCGTAAAGCAACGTCCCGACGTTATTGACAACCCTGACCAATTTTTCATTATCAGTATCAAAAACGTATAAATCCCGGTCTGGAACTTCGGGGTGACGAATCACATCGACGACATGGCCAATGGACAGAACGTTATTGTGGCGAATGGAATGCTCCCAAGCGTCAAAGGTTTTCAATTTGCCATCTAGCGGAGGCGTCCCACCTGAAAGTTGAGTCTGATTATTTGATTCGAAGGGGATAACATATAGTTTCCCATCTCGTACGGTGATAGCACGCGGATCCTGCGCATTGATCGTTAAGCGTTTAGCTACCGTCAAAGTTCCTACGTCAATTACTGCGATTTGATTTTCTGAAGATAGTGAGATATAAGCTTTTGCGTTCGATGCAAAAGCGACTCCCGTAGGCTCGTCAAATCGCGTTGATTTGGTGGACGCATTAATATCCTGAACGGTACCCACCACCTTGAGGTAGCTGGGGCTCTTCAAATTGGTGTCAATCACACTTATCGAGTCTGAGATATGGTTCGCTACCCAAACCTGACTCCCATCCGGACGAACGGCGAGGCCAACAGGGTCTATCCCCACCGGAACACGAGCCACCACTTCCTGAGATTTCACACCAATTACGTCGACAGTGTCAGCAGGCGTGTTTGCCACAAAGACATGATTGTTTAATATTACGATGGGGCGAGCATGAGGACTCATGTGGGATGCATGCCGGACTTCAACTGCGTCCAACCCCGAGAATGAAATAAGCGTGAGATAAAGAGCCGTTACGGCGAACAGTCGAAACATATGTCTACTCTATTAAGTACATCTAGGAACGGAGTTAAGTTATTTTAAACAATCGGTCCAACCAATTCGTGGACAAATAAATTATTTAACGAAATTGCAAAGCCACTTCGACTAATCGCCGATGCTGTAAGAATGACCTCAGGTCAACATGGATTATCAAACTCCCCTACCGAGATACCACCTCCGGTACCGCGTCGACCTTAGCACGATCGCATAGAATATTTTTCGAATGGTGCGGAACAAGGTTTACCACGGGAAACATGAAGAAGCCCCTCTTCAGGTTCAACAATCATTGCGAACACGGTCTCAATAAAACCATGCACTGGATCTTTTGGATTTGCGTGTCGACAAATGGAACCCGGAAAGTTATCGTGATCCTGAAACATTTCCGAGACCGCCTCTAGTCCTATTCGGTCGTAAGATGCTTCCACCAACTCCGTCATTCTCGGTAACCGAGAATACGATTGACATAATTCGTCGTAATGTTCATTCAAAGGCGTCAGCTCTTTGTGCAGACAATGGTTCGTATGGACTAAATAGTCTTGATGGCGAAGCAGGTAAACCTGTTCCGGAGTGGCCTCAATATTCGCGGGACCTTCTGGGGTGGTCATCATAATATTCACCGAAATGGCACGATAAGCCTCTGACAATATCTCCACCGCGTCTGTAAGTGTCGATTGTTCAAACATCCGTCGCAGCGAGAAGTAATGGGGGACCCCAACGCCTCGGCTGGGAGCGGGGAGGGTGTTAACGGCGCAACCGATACCCTCTTCGTTCACACCCATATATCCGATCAGCCCGGCTTGCCCAACGCTCAAATAAGCTGGTTTACCGAGAGGCCGACGGGTTAAAACAATCGTGACTTCATCCAGAGCAGGGTCGGCATCCCATGTTTGCGCGAGCAAGCCTCTACCGTCCATAGTGAACGCTCTAGAAGCTGAAAACGATGTACAGGCATTCTCGCAATCATCGGTAAACTGATTTCTTACTTGCGTAAGCATCAGGTCTAATCGTGAAACCTTGGCGGCTTCCGCTATGCCTTCAAATTCTTCCATTAAATGGGGGGCGTAACGAGACGCATGCTTCATAGATTCCTCAGAGACGCGGTGCGCTTCTTCGATGGATACACATGCCATTCGATTCGCACTTTCCAAAGCAATCGCGCAGAACCTACGAACAAGTTCTCCAGCCTGCTCCCCAAGTTGCCGTCCCATCTCGCGTGAAGTTCCCGAGACAACAAATTCTGGATACCGAGTCTCTGCCACAAACTCTACCAACGAAGGACACCCGTACTCTGGCCAAAACGATCGACCTCGAGCCCCTGGCGTTGTAATACGGTCAGGTAAAGATTGCTAAGCTCCGTATTGCGTTTCGGATCGAATGCCACGTACTGACCATGGTCAAACCCGCCTCCGGCAACGATTACCGGCAAGTTGGTTGCATCGTGAGAATTTGCATTACCCAGATTCGAGCCAAACACAATAGAAGTGTTGTCAAGCAATCGCTCGCCGTTCTCCTCAGTATTTTTCATTTTCTCCAACAGCCCGCTGAAGGAATTGATAATCCCGGACTCAATGAGTCCTAGTTGTCGTAGCTTATCTTCATCCTGCCCATGGTGTGACAAAATATGATGGCGTTCATTCACACCATCAATTTGGATGTCTACATGAGGATCCTGAATCAGAAACGTCACTGTTCGCGTAGAATCCGTCTGTAACATCAGGGGGATCAACCCCATCAATGCCTGTAGCCGAGTGAGAATTAATCTCGGGTCGATGTCCACGGGAATTTCTTCATCGACTTCGGGCTTGGGACGATCAAGCCAACCTTCAAGCTCGGCAATGTCTTTCTCTGTGTCCCTCACAGATTCGAGATAATCGTTCAACAAATGATTGTCCGACCCACTGATCTTCCGACGGAGCCGCCCCGTCTGGCCCCTCAACTGATCTAAAATGCTGCGCCCTTCAGATAACTTTCTTTTTTGCGTTTGTACTTCGGCTGGCTTTCCATTGAGGAATAATTTCGAGAAGATCTCGCGGGGATCATATAGGGCAGGCAACATCACCCCGCCCGCTGTATATGCCTGACTTTGAGATCGGTCCGAACCAATATTGATTGATGGAAACCGCGTCGTATATCCAAAATGACCCGCTACCATTTGATCTACGGAAATACCGTTTCTGAACCCTGCGTTTCCCGGTTTTGGCGTTGAAGTCAACCAAGTCATCTCACTGTCATGTGCCTGACGGCCGACCTGATTACTGTGCGACAGACCAGAAAACAGTGTATATTCTTCTCGATGATCTTCTAGCAAACGCAGGTACTTGGTACTTTCATAATCCCTACCAGGGGTTTCAGGCCATAAAGAGCGCGGATGCAAGCCTAATGCTGTACAAATAAATACCGACCGATGGGGCGTTCCAATGGGTTGATCTCTGCCAGGTGCCATCGATTCCAGAAACGGCAGCGCAAGGGAAACACCACTGGCCTGGATTAGGGTCCTTCGATTAAGTTCCATCATATTTTTACCCATGAACTAAGGGCGGAAGTTGTTTAAACACAAGCTACTTTGTCCTGAAAATATCGCTTAACACGATTTCGACGACGATATCACGGACTCTATAATCGTTGATTTTTGATCTCGCAATTATTTCGGCAACTTCTTGGCGGTCCGCGAACTGAATCTCAGAACCCGTACTGAACTCAAGTAATTTCATTATGTAGTTACCAATGATGATATCCTTGTCGGCAAGCATCAATTGTTTAAATTCCGTGAAGCTTGCGAATTTGTCACCCTGAGGAGTTGTTCCTGAAGCGTCGACAACGAGTTCCTCCCGAATTTCATCGCCTACTTTAATTCGATACCGGCTCCTATATCGACCAATTGGGTCGAAGCTCTCTAATGCGAATCCAGGCGGGTCGATTTTTCGGTGGCAGGCATTACAGGTGGCAACGTCCCGATGTGCGGATAGAATCTCCCGAATGGTCGTTTTCCCACGGATATCGGGTTCCACAGATCCAACCGACGGCGGCGGGGAAGGTGCCGGCGTACCGTAAAAATTGGTCAGGACAAAATTACCACGGACCACCGGCGAGGTAGACGTTCCATTCGCGGTGGTCTTTAATACCGATGCCTGAGCAAGAAAACCTCCCCGGGGTGAGTCTGGCGGCAAACTGACGAGCCTCATTTGCTGACCCTTTAAATTGGGCAGATCATAGTGTTGTGCCAATCGACGGTTCGCAAAAGTAAAATCTGAGTCGATAAAGTTGACCGCGCTTAAGTTGCGTTGTAAAAGGTATTGGTAAAACAGCACCGATTCACGTAAGAGAGTATCTGCCAACACTTCATCGTACTCCCAAAAAAGACGCTGGTCCGGTGTGTTCGCGTTGATTTTATTCAACATCAACCATTGCCCCAGAAAATCTTTGATAAATCGTCTCCCCTTTTCGTCCGCCAGCATCCGAACCACCTGTTGTCGCAGGACTTCTTCCTTCTGCAATTTTCCAGATTTAGCAAGCTGAAACAATTCACTGTCTGGCATGCTGCGCCAAAGGAAATAAGAAAGGCGATTTGCCAGGGCGTACGAATCAAGTCGCCCTGGTACCTCCTGAAATATTAAAAACTGGGGCGAACTTAAAATCGCACGCATCGGAACTTTGAGCGACTCCTGCAAGCTCTCACCCTTTGCTATCGCTGGTCTGGCTAAGTCAACGAACGACTGGAGTTCTTCTTTTCCGACGGGGCGCCGGAAAGCTCTTGCACAAAAACGACGAAGGCTATCTTCAACATGATGTTCTATGGTGGACTGCAACTTGACTTCATACCGTTGAGGACCTTGAAGTGTTCTATTCTCGGTAACCTCAGCGCCTGTGAGTAATTGCTTAGCGCTGCGCGGAGGCCATTCCTGACTTAAAGGTCCATCGATGCGAATAGACCTTATATGAATACCCTTTCCTTGATAATCCATATCACCATACTTCATGAGGAAATCGATCCCTCCCCCTTGGGTATTATCTTCCATGGCATAGGTAGGATAGAACGAATCGCCTGGACGGAGGAAAGCAACAACACTCAATGGCTTTTCCGGTTCCACCGGTATATCCGCCACGGCTAACATGCGACCACCACCATTGAGCCCCTTGTTGATCAGCTTGAGCGTTAAAGGTACTTCAGACTGATACGCACTGGCATCGATCGTGATTTTGTACATCCCTGCACGCTTTACGTCGAAATGATGGGCGTGAGACGGGAGTAAAAAATCAACGTCGGTAAAAATTACGAGGCCTTCACCAATCCGCCTATAAATACCACCACCATCTATAAAGGTCTTTCCATCGTGATAGGCGAGTCGCGGACTGTTAAGGATGTCATACTTAAACTGTTGATACGGCGAAACCTCTAACCCCTTATCCAGAGCTTCCTGGAGTGCATCATCCGCACTTCTCATTAGGCCCTGCATGTGTACGGAACTTAAACGTTGCGCACGCCCGATCGTATCAAATCCACCTGACGCCGTCTCGTCAGGAAGATGGTTTGTAACATCGATATCGATATAAAGCAGGTCTTGTATGGTGTAGCGATACTCCGTTTTTGTCAATCGCCGCGCGGGGACCCGGCCGTTGATTTGATATTGTTTATGGTTCGCTGAGAGCAGGTCTCTTCGAAGTTGACTTAAAACTTTGGAGAGGAGTTCGGCATTAGGTTTATCCGCGGCGGCCGGGGGCATTTCTCCGTTTCGGATTTTATCGAAAATCTTCACCCAAACTTCAAAGTCCGCAGGAGAGTCGAAGTCACGTCCAAACTGTTCCAGGTTAAGAGCTGTTTCAGTATCCGCTGAATGGCAGTTCCAACAATACTGTTTAAGGAATGTGACTCGCGCTTCTGCTCCGAAACCGTAACCCATGGTCGAACTGACAAACACAAGCAAACACAGTACCACGACAAATATTTTTTGTTTCGTAATCATAACGTCAATTTTAACCCAACAGTCGAGCGTAGTGAGAAACAATCAGGCTGTGAATACCATCATCTATTCGATATGTTATCCCGACTGAAATAGCATCGAAGTACCGCGTTATCTATAATGAGTGCTAAGGCCATAGAACTCGATACACTTACAACCGGAATCAACCATGAGTGACCAATTAAATCGTACCAACGAATCTCGCCGTCAATTCCTCAAGAACTCTGCAGCTGTTGCAGGGGGGGTGTGGATGGTAGGTCCCACCGTCAAGGCGGAGACGAGGTCGGCCAACGAAAAGTTAAACATTGCGTGTATCGGTGTTGGTGGCCGAGGATCTGCGAATGTTGGAGGCGTGTCGAGTGAAAATATAATCGCAATGTGCGACGTCGACGAATCGAAAGCTGGAAAACGATTTCAGGAATTTCACAAGGCTGGTAAGTTTAAGGATTACCGAGTTATGCTTGATAAGCTCGGAAACCAAATTGATGCTGTTGTTATAAGTACACCCGACCACACTCACTTTCATCCGGCCAGACAGGCCATGATGGAGGGGAAGCATGTCTATTGTGAAAAGCCGCTAGCCCACTCCGCCTGGGAGATTCGGCAGTTGACAAGGATCGCGCGAAAGATGGATGTTGCGACCCAGCTAGGCAATCAACGTCATGCAAATGCGGGAATGGCCAGAGCGGTTGAAGCCGTGCAATCAGGAATGGTCGGGGACATCAAGGAAGTCTATTGCGCCATATCTAGTTCGCGTGGCATGCCCCCTATGCCCAAGGAATTTCCTTCCATTCCAAGTCATCTAGATTGGGAATTATGGCAAGGCCCTGTTGCCAAAACGGAATACGCTCCTGACTATGTTCCATACAAGTGGCGTTTTTGGTGGAATTACGGTACAGGGGAAACGGGCAACTGGGGTTGCCATATTCTGGACATTCCGTACTGGGCCCTTGGACTCAAGCATCCCACCCGAATTGATTTGGACACCATACCAGCGTCGGGATCCATTGATCGCCACCGCACACCAAAATCTATGCAAACACGACTTGAGTACAAGGCTGAGAATGGGCACAACGCGGTGGTTCTTCACTGGTGGCAAGGCTCTTTAGATTCCGTATTTGCCAAACATAATGCGCCCAAATACGGGAATACGCTTTTCGTTGGAGAGAACGGAACGATTTCGGCCGGTTTTGACGGGTACAAAGCCAAGTTAAATGATGGTAGCGAACCTAAGTCACCGCCCCAATCAATTCCAAAATCGCCGGGATTCTACAAGGAGTGGATAAACGCCTGTAAAGGCGGCCCCCGATCCACATGCGATTTTGTTAATTATTCTGGAGCCCTTTCGGAGGCGGTCTTGCTCGCCAATGCGGCTTTTAGAGCAGGCGGCGGCTTTAACTGGGACGCCCCATCGTTCAAGCCGCAGGGTAATACCAAAGTGAGCGAATATCTCCGGCCCGACTTCGCTAAAGGTTGGGAAGTCGACGAAATCTGAACAAGAGTTCCCTTGATCAGGATGCTATGGAGATCCCCGATCGCCTTAGCTTATAGCACTTCCACTTAAGCGACATTTCGTAGAACCCACCCAATTAGATTTAACCCTCTAGTTAGCAATACTCTTAACTAAGCAGCATGAAATCTTAGAAAACAGCCGGTCGATGCATTCCAAATTGACGGCAAGGTTAGTTTTTACCCCTCTTACCACAAACACAATTATGAAGATCAATATTTCAATCCCGCTCCTTTTCCTCCTTGCCTTTCTCCCTTCAACGGCACACGCCGAAACCAAAGGGTTTACATCTATCTTTGACGGCGCGTCACTTAAAGGGTGGGAACCAACTAAAGGGGCTGAGAATGCCTGGCGTGTTGCAGACGGAATCCTTATAGGAACCGGTGATCAGGGCAGGGGATATCTTACCTATACCGGGCACAAGCATTTAGCTGATTTAGAAATGAAGTTCAGCTACCGCTTTCCTGGCAAAGGAAATAGCGGCGTGAGTATCAGAGCAATTGAAGACGAGACTGGCAAACGCGATTTCAAAAGTTACCATGCAGATCTTGGGCACAAAGGGATCGGGAAAAACGTCATGGGCGCATGGGACTTCCATACTCCCGGCCGCATCGAACACCGTTGTTTTCGAGGTGATCGCCTCGTCATTAATGCTGATGACAGTGCGACAATCACAGAGATTAAAGATGGATTATCATTCGACGACATTAATTCCCAACAATGGAATGACGTTCACATCATTGCAAGGGGAAACCACTTCCAATTGATTATCAACGGCAAACTATCAAGTGAATTTATAGAACATCTACCAGAAGCTAAGCGGCTGAAAAAAGGCATGATTCAGTTACAACTCCACGATCCTGGTATGATCGTGGAATTCAGGGATATCCGACTTAAGATCATTAAATAACCACACTCACAGGCCCTAAGGAACTGTTCGGCGCGCCGTCCTTCCACAGGTGATTCGGCGTCCTGATTCTCACGACCACTCTATTTCGACATTTCTTTCAATACTGTCTCCGCAAGATTTCCTTGCTCTGTGCCCCCCGCTCGCTTCGCGACCCGAGTCAAATGATGAACGGCCTCCTGATTTCCCTCTCGAGCAAGTTGGCACGCTTCTTCGAAGCCCCGGTTCGAGAACGACCAATCTTTAGGAACGATTTCCAGTTCATAGTCTTTCCAATAGTATTGATAATTGGCTGAATCCCAATCCTCATACACCTGCGCCCAGCTAAAAGGACTCATGCTCGCCAAATGCGGCTCCGTCATGTGCTCGGCGATGGGGTCGTCAGTGGCCTGATAACGGTTGTCGAGGGAGACACGGAGCCGATCCTCTGTAACATTTGGCAATGCCATATGGATTGTTAACGCGGGGAAAATTAATGTATCGCCGACTTTGTAATCAGTGGTATGCCACGTCAAACCCAACGACTCATAATCACCACCGTTAATCATCAAACCTCCGGCTCCAAGCGAGAAGTGATGATCGAGCACCCTACTAGGTTTATGCGACCCCTTAAGCACTGCCAGTCCTCCTAGCTCGATGGGACAATCACCAACGGGAGCCCAGCACGTTAGATTCTCGTACGTTCCCTGAAAATGCACATAGTCCTGATGGATAGGCGTTGTATGGGCGGTATATTTCGGGAACCAAAGTCGAGCAACCTTCTGTGGCTGCGGAATCATCTCGCGGCTGGTAATGTCGGAAACCGTCTCCAAGATTGAGTCCGCATGCGCGATCTCGTGAAACAGCTGGTTCCTATACACCTGATGGTAAACGTCTGTATATTCCCTATCACCCTCGGTACATTGTACACTCGGTTCGGCAATACCATCGATCGGGTTCGTTCCTTTTTTGATCCAACCACCTAACTGCATCGTCGATAGCATTTGCTGGCGAAGTTCCATTAATGATTCAGGGTCCTGCAACTGTCGGAAAAACAAATAGCCTTCCTCTTCCATCCGCGATTGCAACGCCGTGCGATCACCTTGAATATCGTTGGATTCTCGTAATTCCTGCAGATCGGTTAAATTAGGTATCATTTATCAATGGCAGCTATATAGAGTATTGGGATAATTTGTTTGCTCAAGTGTGCATCTTACGGTTGCGGGTCAACCTTCCAGCCCTTCGTTAAGATCGTCCCATAGTATGGATAGTAATCCCATAAGATGGGGCCTCCAACTACACGAGGGTCTTTTGTGTTCCGTAGATGAGTAAAAAGGGCGTTCTGCATCTTAGTCTGAATATCCGTCATATCAGGATGTCCCGCTAGGTTATTCAGTTGATGGGGATCTGCGTGAACGTCGTAAAGTTCTACTCTGGGTCTCATCCCAAAAGCCAGCTCAGCGAGTTTGCTAACGGCTTCCTGACCACGATTCTGCATCATGAAGGACTTCGTTGGAGACGTATCGATTTCTCCAAAAGGAATGTTTCGCGCACATACACTTTTATCCGGCGAACCGGAGGGCCAGCGGCCTGGTTCAAAGTTATGGATG
>MDSW01069589.1_pt1 | contig 12994 bp, 8 predicted proteins | sample 811171 | NCBI WGS metagenome assembly MDSW01 (sample SAMN05326641, study PRJNA326480) | marine metagenome | isolation source: seawater | place: Atlantic Ocean: North West | collected 2012 | reverse complement strand
TCGAATCGAATCGTTCGAATCGTTCTATACACTGGTCCCCATACGACCGCGTTCGCGTGGTGAACGCCGATCCTTAAGGACTTTTGCGGGCGATTCTCTCCGCCCACTCCTCGCTTTCAACGCCCGCCCTCGACGCCTTTCAACTCCAACTGACGCCTTTCAACTCCACCGTCGTCGTCCGACGCCTCGACTCCCTCGCGTCGTCCTGTCGTCGTCAAAACGTCGTCGTCGCTCACCTCGTCCGCCTTCGTCTCCCCTCGCGCCGCCGCAGCGCATCCGCGCGTGCATCCTGGACACGCTGCGCGAGCGAGGCTGCGGCAAGAGCATGTGACCGAGCGAGTGCCCGCGAAAGGTGTTCGCGGGAGGAGACGCGTGGCGCGGATACATGGAGGCGCGTTCTATACACTGGTCCCCATACGACCGCGTCGGCGTCGTGAACGCCGATCCTTAAGGACTTTCTCTCCCGGCGCATCTCTCCGCCCAGGGTCCCACGCTTTCAATCCCCGCCCTCGGCGCCTTTCAACTCCACGCCTGACGCCATTCAACTCCACCCCGACGTTCGCTCGTAGGCGACGCGACGCGAGGCGAGAGCGCTCGCGGACGCCGGCACCGTCGAGATCACGCGGGGCGGGGACGTCGTGTACGACGGGAAGGCGAAGACGGGCGAGTGGTCCGGGCCGGTGCGGTTGCGGCTGGCGGCGACGACGACGACGACGTCCACGGCGGGAGAGGGGGGGGGAGGGGGGAAGGCGGGCGCGAGAGACGAAGGCGGCGGCGGCGGCGGCGGCGGCGGCGGGGAAAAAAAGCGCCGCGACGGCGCCGCCGCCGCCTCGCCGACGCCGGTCGCGAAGCGACGACGCCTGGGGTGCGCGCAGTGCCGCGCCGCGAAGACGCCGCAGTGGAGGACGGGACCCGAGGGGCCGAAGACGTTGTGCAACGCGTGCGGGATCGCGTTTTTGAAAGCGCGAAAGGCGGAAGCGAAGGAGGAGGAGGAGGACGCGCCGCCGCCGGCCACCGCCGACGACGACGCGAAGGCGGGAGCGGACGGAGCAGAGTAGACCGCCGCCGTCGCCCGCCGCGCGTGGACGCGGTCGAGATGACGCGAGCCTCGACCACGGCGTCGCGAAGACGTCCCGGGGTTCGCCGATGACGACCGCGCGACGCGGGGGCGCGACGCGATGACGCGCGAACAGAGCACACCGTAGAACGACCCTGTAGAACGACCGCTGCGCTGCCACGCCAGCGCCAGTCGGCAAAACTCATGAACGAGATCCCGCGCGTAAAAAGAAAAGTGCTAATAAAAGGTGCCTTCCACCCGCGTCGCGCCCCACGAAGAGCGATCTCGCCCGCGCCGCGCCCTCACGCGCGAACGCGCATCGGATCGCGGTCGAGGGTTCCCCGTCGCATCGCGCGAACGGTCGCCGCGCGCGCGCTCGCTCGGCGTCTCCTTTCTCGAGGGCGCGACGGCGGCGTCCGTCGGTTCCACCATCTGACTCCATTCGGTTCGGGTCGGGTTTTGAACCCGCGAGACAAAAACGCGTCGCTGCGAGCTAGCAGCGCGCTCGCCGACGCGGGGATCCGACGGCGACGACCGTCATGCCCGCGGTGTGCACGGCGCGCGCGCTGACCCCGCGCGCCGCCGCGGGCCCGTGCCGTCATCGCCCCGCGAACGGCCGCCTTCTCCCGCTCAGAAAGCCTCTGCCGGCGTCGCGCGTCGCGGCGTTCGATCTTCGACGCCCCGCGTCCGGGTCGTCCGCGGCATCGCGCGCGCGCGGCGGTCGCGCGACGTCGACGTCGACGACGACGACGCGCGCGACGCCGCCGGACGCGGACGGACCCGAGGCGAACGCATACGACGACGACGACGCGGACGTGGCCGCGGACGCCGCCGACGCGGACGACAACGCGGACGACGCGCTCGCGCCGCGGGCGGGGACGACGCGCGAGGGCAGCGAGGACGACGATCCGTTCGATTACCTCTCCTCCGCCGACCCCCCGAACGACCCCGCGAAGTCGAAGTCGAAGTCGAGCGCGGCGTCGCCGTCGCCGACGCCCGCGGCGGAACCCGCGCCGTCGCTCGCGCCGCCGACGCCGTCGCCCGCGCCCGCGCCGGAAGCCGCGGAAGCCGCGGCCCGGGACGCCGCGCTCCCGCCGACGCCGCCGCCGACGCCGAATCCGCCGCCTTCGACGCGCCCGCCGCCGCCGCCGTACGACGGCGCGCAATTCGACGTTCGAGGCGACGCCGTGTTTGGCGACACATACGCCAACTACCCCGGGTACGAGGGCGTGTACGTGGACAACACGAACGAGGAGAACGATCGGCGCGGGATCGTGGCGCCGTCGCCGGAGCAGCTCCTCGCGGCGGCGGCGCCCGCGCCCGCGCCGGCGCTCTCGCCCGACGAAAAGATGGCCGCGGCGGCTTTGGAGCTCAGGCGCGTTCTATACACTAGTTCCCATACGACCGCGTTGGCGTGGTGAACGCCGATCCTTAAGGACTTTTGCCGGCGTCTCTCTCCGCCCATCCAGTGCGTTCAATCCCCGCCCTCGACGCCTTTCAACTCCCTCTGACGCCTTTCAACTCCGCCCCGACGTTCGCTCGTATGGAACGGCCCTCAGCGAGGTCGTGAAAGAGGCGGTGAAAGAGGCGATGAAGAACGAGAAGGACAACAACATGGGGGGCGACTTCGTCGTCGTGGACAGACCTGGGACCCTGGACGGCGAGGGCGAGGTCCCTAAGCTGCTTCCGAAGGGGATCGCGAAGGGCGGCGCGAAGACCAAGGCGCCGGGCGCGGGGTTGGGGCCGAAGAAAATTTTGGAGGGACCGCCGCCGAGCGAACGCGGGAAGGAGCCTCCTCTGCCGGTCGTCGCGCCGCCGCCTTTGCCGCCGAGCGAGCGCGTGCCGGATAAGGATAAGCCGGATAGGGAGAAGACGGGGGAGAAGACGACGTCGACCGGCCAGGACAAGGAGATGTCGGAGAATTTGTCGGACAAGAAGGTCGGAGTCGAAGGCGCGGCGGCGGGCGCGGCGGGCGCCGGCGCAGGCAACGCCGGCGCGTCGACCATCGACGCCGCGAGAAGAGATATCCCCGAGGCGGACGACCTCGTCCCGCCGTCGCAGCGCGTGCCGGACTTTGTGAAAGAAGCGAACGCCGCGAAGGAGCCGCAGTCCGCGAGCGCGGAGACCGAGCCGACGACGGATTCCGGCGGCGGCGGCGACGACGGCGGCGGCGGCGACGGCGGCGACGGCGGCGACGGCAAAGGCGGCGGAGGCGACTCGGGCAAGGGAGGCGACGACGACGACGACGACGAGAAGGATGAGAACGACGACGACGACGTCAACCCGGAGGACATCACCCCGCGGTGGTCCCCCCTCGCGGCGCTTCGCGTGTCGGCCGCGACGACGCAGCTCGCGTTGGAATCGTTCGTCAACAAGAGCGTGAAACTCTGGGTGACGCGAGATCCGTCGATGACGTCGCGGCTGTTCTTCTTCACCGTGATGGGCGTCAACTTCCTCATCGCGGCGTCGCTGTTGGGCCCGCAAGAGCAGCTCGACTTCGCGCGCGACTCGCTCTTCAACACCGTCATGGGGACGACGCCGCAGTGGATCTTCAACCGAAACCAAGGGCCGATTCAGGCGACGTTTCTCACCTCCGCCGCCGCGTGCGTCGCCGCGATCGCGAAGATACGTCTAGGGAACAACATGGTGCCGCTGTCGCCGTTCATGCACGGCGTGCTCGGCCTCCCCGTGGGTTTCATGCTCGTGTTTCGGTGGAACAACGCGTACGACCGCTGGTGGAGCGGTCGAACCGAGCTCGGGCATCTGCTCATTCGGTGTAAAAACCTTGGAGGGATGTTTTGCACCTGGGTCGCTCCGTTCGATCAACAGCTCGCGACGCGCGCGCTCGCGCTTCTGTGCGCGCTGAAAGAGTGCGTCGCGGATCGATTAAACGGGACGCAGCTCCCGGACGGCACGGTCATGCTCAACGCGACGTCGCTGAGCACGCCGTTGCACCCGGACGATTTAGAGGGCTTATTCAACGCGGAGAACAAGGTGCTGTTCTGCATCGAGATGTTGCGCAAGTGCATCTTCGACGCGCACAAGCAAACGCTGCTGCCGCCGCCCATCTTGGGCGGGATGAACAACGAAGACCTGTACGGGATCATCCGAGCGTACGGTGAGTGCGAAAAAGTCGTCATGCAGCCGCCGCCCGGGTGCATCATCTCGCACCTCAAGTCCACGCTCATGGTGTACGTGTGCACGTTGCCGTTCATTCTGGTGCACGAGGTGGGCGCGTTCGCCGTCGTCCCCACCACCGCGCTGCTGTCGCTCGCGCTGTTCGGAACCGAAGCCGCCGCGGAGCAGATCGAGCAGCCGTTCGGGAACCGCCCGTACCACCTCCCCGTGCGCGGCTTGATCATCAACAACACGCGCGATTTAGGGCAGACGTCGCGGCCGGTGCTCGGATTCAGCGGGTACGTCAACTCCCCGAGAGACTTCAGCGACACGCAGTCGCAGTACACGCCGCCGACGGGCTACGACCCGTACGCGGGAGGGTCGGGCATCGCGGGGGACGGGCCGCTGGAGACCGGGAGCGGGCCGCTGCTGTACGGCGCCGCGGACGCGTGGGACGAGGACGCCGCGGGTTCGAGCGCGGATCGCGGCGACGCCGCGGAGACGCGTCGAGGAAAGGGCGACGGCGACCGCGACGGCGACCGAGGCGGGCAGGGGGGATCCGGGAGGGACAGGGACAAGGACGGGGGGAAGGATGGGGGGAACGACCGCGACCGCGACAAAAACGACCGGAACGGGGGGAACGACCGCGACCGGAACGGGGGGAACGAACGCGGGTCGTCGGGAGGGGGCGGCGTCCTCGCGGAGCGGAGCGAGGGCGAGAGCATCACGCTGCCGAGTCCGTTCAACGACGTCGCCGGCGGCGGTCCGCTGGAGATTTCCGCGGACGGCGCGACGCTCTCTCCCGGGACGTTCCGCAGCGACGAGAGCGCGGGGGGCAACGCGCCGAGCTGGCTGAACCCGTACGGCGTGGGCGGAGACGAGGGCGGCGTGAGAGGCGCGGGCGGGTCGGGGGGCGGGGAGTCTGGCGCGGCGGCGGCGGCCGCCGCCGCCGCCGCCGCCGCCGCCGCGCGGAAAGAAGAAGCCGCGGAAAAGAGACGGAAAGAGGCCGCGGCGAGCGCGGCGAAGTTCGCGTCGCCGTGGGGCGCCGCCGCGACGACCAGGAAGATGCCGACGTGGAAGGTCCAGACCCCGATCGAGGTCATCGACGACAACTCCATCGACCCCGCGCGCGGGCTTCCGAAAAAGTCGAAATCCAAGTACCACGTCGCCAACGCGAAGCGCCGCCGCGGCGACGGCGCGGTGGAAGACGAAACGTCAACCGGCGCGGGCTACGGCGGGTCATTCTTCGTGCCGGGGTCCCCGGGGAAGGGTCGCGGCGGCGTCGGCGGGAGCCGCGCCGCCGGGGCTGGGGATCACTTTGGATACTCCCCGCCGACGTCGCCCGCGCGCGCGGGCGCGGGGCCCTCGGGCCACCTCAGCGACGACGAGGCGTCGCCATCGAAAGGCGGGACCCGGAGGTGGAGCGGCGTCGATCGGTTCGACGAGAACGGCGGAGTCGGCTCGTGGGGCGATCACCCGGAGTCGATCCGAACGTGGTCCGCGTCCGGCCGCGGCGCCGCCGACGGGTTCGGGTTCGGGAAGCCGCCGTCGCGCGGGAGGGACGCGGAACGTCAACCGTCGCAAGCCACCGCCGCGCCGACGCCGACGCTGACGCGGTCGCAGTCCGTCGGCGCGTTCATGGTGGACGACGCGAAGCCGGGGCGGAGAGCATCGGACGACGGCGCGATTCGAGACGGCGGCGGCGGCGGCGGCGCGGGCGCGGGCGCGGGGGACGCGCCGATTCGCGCGCCGACGCCGACGCACGCGCGGAGTTCGAGCATAGGGAGCGAGTATCCCGCGATGTGGGACGTGTTCGGCGTGCGGCCGAGGAGCCCGGGGTTCGGGATCAGCGCGAACGGCGGCGGGAAGGACGGGAAGTGATGAGACGCGGCTGGCGACGCGAGTCAGTGATACATTATTATCCGGGCCGCGGCCGTTCCGGCGTTTCGTCGTTCGTCTCGTCGAACGCTATCGTCGTCCCCGCCTCTCTCGCGTCTGCCGTCACACCCGACGTCGCCGTCGTCGATTCTCCCCCTCGAAACGAAACGATGTCCATGAGCGTCCCGAGCACGTGCCTCGCCGCGCGTTCCCTCCCCGTCGCCGCGGCCAGGCACCTCAGCGCGTGCCGCTCGCGCGCCGCTCGCGGCCACGTCGCGCCCGCGCAGATCGCGCGAACGATCGCGGCGCCGTCCTCCCCCTCCCCCTCCTCCTCCTCCTCGCGCCGCCGCCGGCATCACGTCCTGACGACCGCGGGGTGGAACGACTTTGAGTGGGGCACCGCGTCGATCGTCTCCAACGACGCGGCGACCCCCAAGGGCGGGCTCCGGTCCATCGTGATCTCCGTCGACGCGAGCGTCGCGGAGGGATACGTCACTCCCGGGCAGTTCGTCCAGATGCGAACGTCCGAGGACGGCAAGCCCGCGTTCCTCGCGATCGCGTCCGCGCCCGCTGACGTTTCGTCTTCCTCCTCCGCGAAAACCAACGAGCTCTCGCTCCTCGTGAAGTCGTCCGACGGCACCGCGGGGGAGATCTGCGCGTTGGAGGCGGGCGCGGAGGTCGGCGTCTCCCCGGCCATGGGCTCCGGCTTCGACGTGAGCAAGGTGGGATCCGGTCGGGCGGCGCGCTGTCGACCTCACGTTTTGACACGTGGGATAGCCATCCACCAATCTCGCGCCCGCACGACTGACGCGCGTCTTCCCTCGACCAATCGCAGGCGCCCGCGGACGCCTACCCGACGACGCTGCTCTTCGCGACGGGCAGCGGCATCTCCCCGATCCGCGCTCTGATTACCAGCGGCGCGCTGAAAGGCCGCGACGTGACGCTGTACTACGGCACCGCGAGCGGAGAGACGACCGCGTTTCTGGACGAGTTCGAGACGTGGAAGAAGGCGTGCGGCGTGCGCGAGGTGAAGCACGTGCAGTCTCAGGCGCGTTCTATACACTGGTCCCCATACGACCGCGTCGGCGTGGTGAACGCCGATCCTTAAGGACTTTACTTCCCGGCGCATCTCTCCGCCCAGGGTCCCTCGCTTTCGATCCCGACACACCTCGGCGCCTTTCAACTCCAACTGACGCCGTTCAACTCCACCCCGACATTCGCTCGTATGGAACGACCCTCAGGTCGGGGGTCCGCCGACGTACGTCCAGGACCAGCTCAAGGCGGATTTGGAAAACGTCGACGGAGGGAAAGCGTGCGCAGTGTTGTGCGGGCAGAAGGAGATGACCGAGGCGGTGATCGAGGTTTTGGAAGGCGCCGGCGTGCCCAAGGAGCGGTGCATCATGAACTTCTGAGCGACGACGAACGAGTGAGTCCGCGGGCGCGGAGTCAACGGTGAAGAACGAACGTTATTATTTCGATTCGCAAACGACGTCGTCTACTGTAATAAGCGCTACGCTATCGCTAGTCGTACGAGTCGTTCAAGAACGCGAGGAGGTTCTGACGGTTCGTCTCCAGCTCGACGTCCCGCTTCGTCTTCTCCACCTTCATCTTAATTCTCTTGCCGGACACCGCGGATATCTTCCCGTCGACGCGGTCGTGATGATGTCGTTTCCGCTTGTTCTTGCCGCTCTTTTTTTCCTTCTTCTGATCCCTCTTCGAGTCCTTCCCAGAGCGCTTCTTCTGGCGCTTGCGCTTGTGCTCCTTCTCCTTGTGCTCCTTCCGCTCTCTGCCGCGCTCGGCGGCGGGCGGCGAAGGCGACGGTTCGCGTCGCTTCGGCGACGGTTCGCGTTCCCGCTCCCTGCGCCTATCCCCGTCGCGCACTCTGTCTCGGTCCCTATCGTGTCGTCTACGATCGCTTCGCTCATCTCCGACGCGCTCGTCGTCGTCCCACCCGCTCCGTCGCCGGTCGTCGCCGTCTCGGCGCCGATCGCGCGAGCGCGACCGAGAGCGCCGTCGTTCGCCGCGATCGCGCGACCGCGACCGCTCGCGGTCGCGATCGCGGTCGCGGTCGCGGTCGCGGTCGCGGTCGCGGTCGCGACGCTCGCGGTCGTCGGACGCCCACGGCGGCCTCGAGTCGCGAGGGTCGGGGTCTCGACGAGGGAGACGCACCTCGCGACGATCGGACGACGATCCTCTGTCTCCGCTCCTTCGACGACCGCCGCGCGAGGTGGACGAGGAGGACGACGACGACGACGAGGAGGAGGAGGAGGAGGAGGAGGCGCTCCTGGACGACCGGCTGCGGCTGCGCGCGCGCGGTCGCGCGCGGTCGCGCTCGCGCTCGAGCGCGTCCGCGTACATCTCGACGCGCGACGAGGTCTGGCGAAGCGGCTGGAGGTACAGCTGTATTTTCTCCGTACCCGGACTCGACCGGCCATCCGCTAGTAGTGGACGACTACTACGCTACTCGCTCCACCGACCCGCATCCCTCGGCTTTACCCCGAGCTCAGCTCCTGAACGAAAGAAACGAATCGACTCATCGACTCATCGCGCTTTCCTCCCTCTCTCCCTCCCTCTCACCGCTTCGTCTGTGTGTCCTCGTCGTCCTCCTCCTCCGAATCGCTCATCCCCAAAAAACTCGGCAGACGCTCGCCTCGGTACCGAACCCGCTCCCCGTCGTCGCGCCGCTCGATCTTCCCCCCGCCCACCATCCCCCCGATCGAAGCCGTCCCGCGCCGCGCCGCCGCACTTACCGCGGCGACCTCGTCGGCTTCCCTTCTCAGCGCGGCCGCGGCGAACCCTAAGCTCACCCCTCGCGCGTCAATCCGTCCGCCCGCGCCGCCCGCCCACTTGGCCTCCTCTCTCCGCCGCGACGCGTCGATCTCCGCGTCGCTCAGCCGCAACGCCGCGATGGACGCGATCTCTAATTTAAACGGCCCGGTCGCGGACGTTTCGAGATCACCGGCGAACCCGCCGCCGCCGCCGACGACGCCGACGCCGAACCCGATCACGCGCCCCTGTCGCATCGCGTACTTGTGCCGCATCACGCGCCCGCGGTGCGTCTTCAAGAATCGATCCATCGGGACGACGACATCCGCCCATCGCCCCGCGGGCGCGAACAGAAACGCCTGCCACAGGTCGTCCTTCGCGTTCGTGACCCAGTCGTCGGTCTTCAGGCTCAGGACGTAGGGTTTCCCGTCGGAGAAGACGCGATACCGCAGCGCGGTCGCGGCTTCCAGGTCGAAGTACTCTCCGTCGGGGAGGTCCACGGTGCTGCAGCCGGCGAATCCGGAGCGACGCATCGACTTCGTGACGCGCGGCGCCGGCGGCTCCGTCGTCGACGTCATCGTGACGGTCGACGATGAGTGCGCGTTATTACGTTCGCGCGCGATCGCGTCGCGTCGAGACGCCGCCGCGATGTTGTCCATCCGGAGCTCGTACGTCGACGACGACGACGACGACGAAGGCGACGACGACGACGACGACGACGACGCGTCGCCGAACGCCGCGTCCGCCGCCGCCGTCGCCGCCGACTTGGACCGACTCGCCAGCGGCGCGACCGTCTCCGTGCGCAGCACGCCTTCGAGGACCATCGCGCCGGCGTCGCCGTCGGTCGCGCCCTCCGGCCGCTCGCGCCACGACAGCGTCGCCGTGGACGTCCCGCCGTGCGGGGCGTCGCTCCACGCCCTCCATCCCGCGGAGACGACGCGCGCGGCGTCGAACCGCATGAGCGACTCCGCGGCGGGGGGGAGCAGGTCCTGTCCGAGCTGGACGTCGTGCGCGTACTTGCCGAGGTCTTTCATCACGCGTCCGAGCCACGCCATGACGCCCGCGCGGCCCGCTCGGGTCGAAGTGGCGGTCGAGCGATCGCGATCCCGCGAAACCGGCTGGGACCGGACCTGTCTTCGCGGAATGACTTCAGAGGGCGAAAATCTTCGGGGCCCCCCCCGCCGCGAGGGTCACTCCACCGAGCGCGGACGACATGGCGGACGACGGAGACTACGGGGGCGACGACGGGTGCGCGCCCGCGCTTCTCATCGCGTCGCCGCGATCGCGGCGGCGACGATCGCTCGCGTCGCGACGCGCGTCCTTCCCTCCTTCCCGGGGCGGCCCGAACGTCGACGAAGAAATCCAACGCGCGCGTGCGATCGGTCGCCCCCGCGTCCGTCGATCGATCGGTCGATCGCTCGCTCGCTCGATCGATCGCTCGCTCGCTCGACCCTCCGCGCCGCCCCCGTCGCTCGCGCGCATTCGCTGACGTCCTCCCCCTCCCCCTCCGCCTCCTCCGCGATCCATCCGCGCGACCATTCCCGCGCAGGGGCTACGACGACTACGAGGACGGCGGCGGCGGCGACGACGTCGAGGCCGACGACGTCGACGCGCCCGCGGGCGAGGGCGGCGTCGACGTGCTGACCGGCGCGCCGCAAGAGGGCGGCGGCGCGGTCGCCCCCGCGGATCGCACGACGACGCCGTACATGACGAAGTACGAGCGCGCGAGGATCTTGGGCACGCGCGCGCTGCAGATCTCCATGAACGCGCCCGTGCTCGTCCAGCTGGACGGCGAGACGGATCCGCTGGAGATCGCGGGGAAGGAGCTGCGAGAGAAGCGCATCCCGTTCACGGTCCGGCGGTACCTCCCGGACGGATCCTTCGAGGACTGGAGCGTGGACGAGCTCATCATCGAGGACCCGGACCGCCGACGCGGGTTGTAGATAGGAAGGACGCGCGAGGCGAGGCGAGCATTAGCGTTTCGAAGGATGGAGTAGAGACCGGAATTTCGCGAAATTGAAATCGTCGCCGACGCCGCGCGCGAAGAGAGCTCCTCGCGTCGTCGGTCGTCACACCATTCGAAGGATCACGTCGCGGACGCGGTCGTCGTCGGAACGATGCACGCCGTGCTTCTCCCGCGCGTCCATAACGCTCGCCTCTCCGCCGTTTTCTATCGTCTTCGCGAACGCCCGCGCAGCGTCCACGTCCAACGAGAGCAGCGCCTTGGCCTCGCGGAGCGTCGCCAGCTGCGCGTAAAACGCCGGCTTCCGACGCGTCACTCCTCCTCCGCGCCCACCTCGCCGCCTCCCGCTGATCCCGTATGCGCCGAAGACGCCCGTCAGCGCGTCCGCGTCCGCCGCGAACCGCGCGCCCCCGCTCGCGCTCCACGTCGCGGCGCCCAAGACGACGTCGCGGACGAGCCGTTCGCCCGCCGCGGACGCGAACGCCGCGGCGGCGCGCGAGAAGAGCTCGGCGTCGTCGCGGCGGAAAAAGAGCGCCGCGCGGAGAAGGCGCAGCGCGCGACGCGCGTAGTCCAGCGTCGGCTCGAACGAGACCGCGTTGACGTTCTTCGCGCGGACGCCGCCCGCGCCGTCGAACCCGAACGTCTCGAGATTTTTCCCGCCGCGATACGCCGCGCTCGCGTCTGCGAACCCTCTCTCGAGGTCTTTCGCGATCCGCGCCACGCGCTCGTCCACGAACGCGTCGAACGCGCCGCACACGTCCGCGAAGACGTCGGCGCCGATCGCCAGCGTCGCCGGCTCCTCGCCGAGGTCGCGGAGGGCATCGGAGAGGAACGACGCGGCGCGGACGCACCCGCCGACGACGCCGAGCGCGTTGTCGAAGCTCCAGCAGCGGCGCCTGAGGATGTCGAGGAAGTCGTACGCGATCGCCGCGGCGACGTTGAGGAGGTAGGACACGCGCGGGTCGTGATCGTAGTCTTCGTCCTCTTCGTCGTCGTCGTCGTCGACGACGACGACGTCGTCTTCCTCCTCTTTCTTCGCTCCCCGCGCCGCGCGTCGTCGTCGTCGTCGCGGGCGCGGCGCGGGCAGGACGCACGCGCGCTCGGTCGCGCGTCTGACCGTCTCCAACACAACCTGCGCGATCGGCGGCACCCCGGACAACGCGTCGTCGTCGTCCTCGTCGTCGTCTTCGTCGTGATCGGCACCATCGGCACCCTCGGCACCCTCGGCACCCTCGGCACCCTCCTCGCCGGAGAAGAAAGGGTCCGCGTCGCCTTCTTCGTACCCCGCGTCTCTCCCGACGTCCCTCGGCGTCCACGCGTCGTCGTTCCGCGCCTCCGCGGCTCTGTGCGTGGTCCGCAGGCCGTCTCGCATCTCCGCGGCCATCCACCGCGCCGCCCACGCGTCGTTCGAGCGCGCGATCGCGCCGAGGCACGACGCGCGTCGCGGCGGCGGGAATCGTTTGAGCCCGCCGCCGCCGCCGCCGCCGCCGCCGCCGGCCGTCGCGACCGCGACGACGTCGTCGAACCGCGCCGCCTCGTCCGCGAGGTGCAGCCACGGCGCGTCGTCCGCGGCGCGCACGCCGTCGCTCGCGCTCGCGCTGCCCTTCGCAGCCTCCTCGGCCTCAATCGCGGCCGTCGCGGGGAGGAGATGCCGGCGGAGGATCGCCGCCGCCGCCGCCGCCGTCGCCGCCGCGAATCCAGCCTCTAGTCGCCGCGTCGATTCACCCGATCGTCGTCCTCGTCCTCGTCCTCGTCCTCCTCCCTCGCGCGCCTCGTCGTCGTCGTTCGCCTCTAAGTACGGTCCCATCGCGCGCGACAGCGCGGGCGCGAGCGTCGCGACGATCTTCCCCGCGCAGAGGAACAGCCGCTCGGGGCGCGTCGCGTCCGACGCGACGCCGCCGCCGGCGAAATGCGACGTCAACGACGCCGCCGCCGGCGCCGCGAACGCGTCGGCGACCCAGCACACGCCGCCGCCGGCGGATACGGCGGATACGGCGGCGTCCTCTCCGGAAAAAAACGCTTCGTCGTCGTCGTGGTCGCCGTCGACGTCATCTTCGGCGTGCCGCGCGCCCGACGCTTCGAGCGCCGCGACGGCGGCGCGTCGCGACGTCGCCAGCGCCCTCGCCGCTTTCGCGACGACCTCGTCGTCTAGATCGCCGAGGTCGCCGCCGCCGCCTTCCCGCTCCTCCTCCTCCTCCTCCTCCCCCCCCCCC
>MDSW01004033.1_pt1 | contig 12995 bp, 13 predicted proteins | sample 811171 | NCBI WGS metagenome assembly MDSW01 (sample SAMN05326641, study PRJNA326480) | marine metagenome | isolation source: seawater | place: Atlantic Ocean: North West | collected 2012 | reverse complement strand
TATAATTGATGACTGTATTGACATACAAAAAATGGTGGGCTACCTCCCTGAACTAAACCCCCTCTACGCAGAAATGAAAGTACATGAATACCTAAAATTTCATGCATCCATTCGCGAAATATCAGGTAATGAATTCACAGAGGCCTTGAAAAGGGTCGTCAGGGAATGTGGTCTACAGGGAGTTGTGCACAGAACCATAGGCAATTGCTCAAAAGGATACAAACAACGAATTGGTCTCGCTGCTGCAATGATACACGATCCAAAGATATTAATACTCGATGAACCCGTTACAGGTCTTGACCCAAACCAAATCGTTGAAATACGTAGCCTGATAAAAAGACTTGGTAGAGAGAAATTAGTGTTAATGTCATCGCACATACTCCAAGAGATCCAGGCAACTGTTGATCGCATCATCATCATTGATCATGGTAAAATAGTAGCTGATGGTACAAGCGATGAACTGATATCTGATGCTCAAGGCATGACACAGCTTCACTTAGAGATAAGCAATACAGAGGAAAACTCCATACAAGACATGAAAGCAACGATTCCTGGAGTAAATGTTAAAAAAGTTTCAAAGAATGGTGAGAATTTCAATGTCCAATTAGAGTATGCATCCGGCGCAGACCCTAGAAAAGAAATATTCAACCATGCAGTTGCAAATTCTTGGATCATAACTGAGATGAGAGTAACTGAAAAGAATTTGGAAGATATATTTAGAAACCTTACTGGCAAAATTGATAATGGAGCTACCAATGAATAACATTACGACAATTTTCAGGAAAGAACTCCATTCATTCTTCACTAGTCCAATGGCTTACATTTTCCTTGTGGTTTTTGCCCTGATCAATGGATATTTCTTCAATATTCAGTTCTTTTTAATTAATGAATCGGACTTAAGAGTTTTATTTGGCATAGTCCCACTGGTATACCTTTTCTTCATCCCTGCTATTTCAATGGGATTGATTTCAAGAGAAAAAAGCCTTGGTACAATAGAGATCATATCTACGATGCCAATTCTTGAGCGTGACATTGTCATTGGCAAGTATCTAGCAGGTTTTGTTTTGATCATACTTGGATTGGCTGCTACTCTGATACACTACCTGACATTATGCTATGTTGGTACATCCATTGACCATGGTGCAGTCTTTACTGGATATATTGGACTTGCACTTCTAGGTGGTGTTTATACCGCTGTCAGTCTTTTTGCCAGTAGTCTAACAGATAACCAAGTAATAGCTTTCATAATTGGAATCGCAATTGTTCTAATATTCTTCATGATGGATAAACTACTCTTTTTCATGCCATCTTCCATGAGCGGAGTAGTTCAATTTTTAAGCACTGATTTTCACCTCTCCAACATGTCACGAGGAGTCTTGGACACCCGGAACCTCATTTATTTTGCATCGGTAATCGGTTTCTTCTTATCGATAACCACTAGAATCTTAGAATCTCGAAAATGGACCTGAAAAATGTTGATAAAAAATAAAAATTCATTCGTTATTTATACTGGAGGCCTACTACTAGGCCTTATTTTACTCAACCTTATTTCTAGGGATAACTTCCATCGATTTGACCTTACTGATAATAAAAAGTTTTCTCTTTCTTCATCAAGTAAATCAATAATCTCAAAACTTGATGACCGCCTTACAATAAAGGTATACTTTTCTGATGACCTTCCAAGCGAATTGGGAAATACTAGGCGCTTTCTTCAAGATATCCTTGAAGAATATCAGGCACTTTCAGATGATGTGAAATTTTTCTTCCATGCCCCTGAGTCAGATACAGAGCTTGAAGAACAAGCCCAAAAGGATGGAATTCAACCTGTGCAGATGCAAGCATTGGAGAATGACCAGATGGTTGTAAAGAAGGTGTATCTCGGCATGGTCCTTCTATTTGAAAATAAAAAAGAAATTATTCCATTGATCCAATCAACCTCTGGATTGGAATATATGATCAGTACAAAAATAAAATCACTAGTAAATATTGATAAGAAAACTATCGGAATGATGGCCTTAGACAAAGAAAATCAACCTAAAACTGAAAATCTTACCGGTCAACTAAATCAACATTACAATTTTAGAATGGTAGATCCCAATAGCGATATACCTGACAATATTGATGTTCTTCTGGTAAGTGGAGCTATTGATTCTGTTGATTCGATGACCATAAACAATCTGGATACCTTTTTGAAAAGTGGGAAGAAAATTCTATTGACACAAAGCGGTGTCAATACAAATATACAATTACAGCAAGCTTCTCCAATAGAGTCTAATATTTTTGAATTTTTGAATGAATACGATATTGAAATTCAAAAGAATCTTGTTCTAGATTCAAAATGTGGAAATGTTCAGGTCCAACAATCTGTAGGTCTATTCCGTATGAATAGAGCTGTCCAATATCCATTTTTTCCAATAATTGATTCATTTAACACCTCTGATTCAATATCTAATATCATTGTCAATAAAATTGAACAAGTTCTACCACTTTTTCCAAGTGAAATATCCATAGATACAGTCCGTAGTCCAATGGTATCTAATGTCACTACCCTTTTTACTTCCTCAAATAATAGTGGCCTAATGTCCTCAAATTTCATGCTGAGTCCAGACCCACAACAAAACCCATTTTTAAAACTATTGGGACAGAGTGGCAAAATCATATCAGCAATAGCATCTTTAAATAGTGGTGGTGAATTACTGGTCATATCTGACTCAAAATTCCTTAGTGATGAGGGTGGAATGTCCATCCCCGACAATATGGTCTTTTTAATGAATGCAGTTGATTATCTAGCTGATGATGAGGATCTCATATCACTAAGGTCAAGAGAAATAACAAGTAGACCTCTCGACATTTTACAATTAACTGATCAAGAGCAACTATCTATGTCTCAAGAGGATATGGATAAAAAAAGAGACAAAGTCAAAAAACGATGGAAATTAGCGAACCTAATTCTTCCATCTTTGCTGATAATAGGTTTTGGAGTATTAAGAATTAGAAAAGAAAAAAATCATGCGGAGGTTCTAAAACAGATATATGACTAATACCATAAAATACAGTATCGGTGCCCTAGCACTACTTTTAATTTTATATCTAAGCAACCAGAGTTCTCAGAATTCCTACAATGCCGAAGGTGAACCCATATACACTGGCTCTAATGAAAAAATCCATAGGATCTTATTATCAGAAAATGATAAAACTTTGGAACTAGTGAGATCAGATACTACTTGGAAGATCACTCAAGCAGACTCTTTTACTGTAAAGGATTTCCAAGTTGAAAAGATATTCGATCGTTTACTGAAGATTGAACAAGAAATGTTGATCTCATCAAAGGTTGAGAAATGGAACAAGTTTGGCGTTGATGATTCTTCAGGTAGGCATTTTCAAATATATGATGAAAATAATAATGAATTATTGCATTATATATTTGGAAACTCAGGACAAGATTATCAACATAATTATATTAGAGAAAGCCGATCCAATGATGTTTATAGAACAAATGACAATGTCTACTTTCTTTTAAATACCAATACTACCTACTGGGGACAAAAACCAAAGAAAGATGATCCTTTAAAAGAAAATGAAAATTGATTCAGAACTGCATTTGCTGGTTTACCTCCTATACCCTCCAAACTAGCGATGCAGTGTCTGAATTTTATTTTTTTGAAATGATCTGATCATGAAAAGTTCGAATAAACAAATACTTGTAGTCGGTGATAGAATTTTAATTAGGCCAGATACCGGTGAATCTAAATCACCAGCAGGTCTTTACCTTCCCCCTAGTGTTATTGAAAAACAAGAAGTTCGGGGTGGGATGGTTGTGGAAGTTGGTCCTGGGATTCCTCTAGGTAACCCAGATGGGTCTTTTGAAGAACCATGGAAAGATAAAAAGTCTGATGTTAGGTACATACCAACTCAAGCGGAGATTGGTGACTATGCACTTTTTCTAGGCAAAGCCAGCATAGAAATAAAAATTGAAGAAAAGGATTACCTAATTGTATCGCAATCAGCTATCCTGATTCTCATTAGAGATGATCTTGGCCGAGTATTAGCCTAGGATAATAGCCCTCTTAAGAACAACTCTAATCCTTTACCAGCTTTTTCTCTTATAACTTCATCGTACATGGATGATAGTTCAGTTTTTTCAGGGTTTATCTCAATGCAATAGGCTCCAGACTCTCTTGCTAATTTTGGAAATCCAGCCGCAGGCCAAACTGAAGCACTAGTACCAATACTTATAAAAAGTAAACATCTAGATATAGTGGATATGGTCTTTTTTATGATTTTTTCATCCAACATATCTTGAAACCAAACAATATCTGGTCGTAGTATTTCACCACAATCACAGTACCTATTAGCATAAGGACCATTTTCAAGATCTTCAAACTTTTTTCCATCAGCTTGACATCTAATCTTCCATAGGCTACCATGTAGCTCTATAACATTCTGATTATCAGCTCTTTGATGCATGCCATCAATATTTTGTGTAATTATTGTAGTGTTTTGATATTTATCTTGAATTTTTTTTATTATTAAATGGCCTGAATGAGGTTTGCATTTTAAGGCCTCAATTCGCCTTAATTCATGAAAGCTCAATACATGGTTCGGATTTTTCTGAAACGCACTCTCACAGGCATATTCTTCCCATTTATATTCATTCCATATCCCTCCACTGCCCCTGTAAGTTGGTACCCCTGATTCCGCAGACATCCCAGCCCCAGTAAAAAAGACGATATTATGGTTAGTTTCAAGTTTAAAGTTCATGACCTCTTTTGATTCATTACGTTCTTAATAAGGAGTAAAAAAAGGAATCAACATTTTTTACTTTTCAATTGACAGAGAGGACGCAAACTTTTCAACCAATCTAATTACTTCATCATTCAATTCTGCATCTTCATAAAATGGAACGAAATCTTTCCCATTATAAACGAAATTTCTCACCTCGAGAAAACAGTCATAGCTGAAACCATTATTCTTCTCAAAAGATTGATTGTCAATCATTCCATTTATTATCAATCTTGTCTTGGATTCTTTAAAAACAGTGTTTGAACTATCGTCAGAGGCCTCTCTAATTTTCCATCTAGTTATGATATATGAAGAAGTTGGTCCATTATCGAATTCTTCTATGTGATAATCAAATTCTAAAAGGATCTCTTCTATCGTCTTTTGAAAGTTTTCAGTATTGGCACGGCCAATGAAATATTTATTATTCACCTTTGAATCTGATGAAGTAAAAATATTCATTTTATGGCAACTAGGAACAAATGGTAAATAAAGCAACAAGGCTAGAATGATAATTACATTTTTATTAATCTTCATCTTCTATTTGCATAAGAATATCCGATATTGTCAAGATATCAATCACATTCCTTTCATGGTCATAATTACAATCCCCTAGCCACTTTTGAAATTCAGTAAGATCAATGTCATTTATTATCAGAGCTGACAAATATGCCTGATCGATCAATGATAATTCTCCATCAGAATCCATATCGCCCTTTTCATTGATCAATTGATAATCTGTCATGAGGCTGTAGGCTAATAAAAAACAAGGTACGAAGGAACTTACATGCCCGCCTGTTGCTTCAGATAGAATTTGCAGATTAACATTTTCAGCTCCATTGCTTTGAAATAGATCATAGGCAACTTGAGAATTTGCGTATGGAACTTGGTCATCACCAATTCCATGTAACAAATATGTCGGGCTTTGCGGTATCCAATCTAGAAAAGTATTCATCTCTAGAGTTTGTCTTAAAAATTGTTGTTCATTTATAGTGAAATCGGTTAAAACACTGTCCTTTAAAATATCTAGAACATTATCTGGAAGAAGTCCATTTATCTCACCTCCAGAATGAGTTCCATCATACAAGATTGGTAAATTTTCTGCCCAATAAGGTTCAAAATATTCGTTGAGATCAGTGTCTAGACCTTGATAATACCAAATGTGACTTGTTAAAACATATGGTACGTAGTAAGGATTTTCATAGGTAGGCTCTGATAAAAAATAATCTACCATTGTTCCAGATAGATCATAGGCACCAGCCATTGGAAAAGAGGCTGTGATTTCAAATTCTTCATCATAGTCTAACTCAATCCCACATTGTGAAGAAAGAGTAGCGTATCCACCCTCAGAGTAGCCTATAAGAAATAACTGCTCATTGTATTGAAATGATTCTTCACCTTCAAGTAAATGTGAAAGATTCTTGACCGCTCTGATCATATTCACAATAGAATGAGTATAAGAATCTTTGACATGGTATGGATGAAATTTATTTGGGTCACCCAGTCCCTCATAATCTGGGAAAATGGTTATAAAGCCTGATGGAGAACCTAAAAATCCTACGGCCATTACTTCCAAATTAGAAAAACTTAATCCAGTGTTTGAAGGTGCCTCATTGTCTAATGTAGTCGTACCATGGTGATAACTTAAAATTGGAAATGCTAGAGATGTTGATCTAGGAATTGATACCAATCCTGAGAGAGTATCAATACTTCCATCATTAAGTCTTGTTTCATATCGAATATCATATACAGAAATTGTATAAACTGGTGGCGACAGCCCAAGTCCTCCACCAATAATGGTCAATCCTGTTTCAATGGTAGACAAACCAATATTCTCTTGGTAATCATATGAAACTAAATCTCCAGGGTCTGAAACAATTATTGATGAAGATAAAAAGAACAATAAAAAACGGCTTTTGCCTAAGATCATATTTTAATTCCCATAGTGCCTACAGCATGTTATTTCATTAACATGATTTTTTGTGTTTTATTGAAACCGTCTACCATAAGTCTTACAAAATAGATCCCCGATGAATTTTGTGAGGCATCCCAATAATATTGATGTGAACCATTTGTCAAATTACTATTTATCAAAGATTCAATATTATTGCCACGTACGTCATATATCTCAAGTTTTACTTTAGAAGTCTTATTAATTGAAAAAGAAATCATAGTTCCAGGATTAAAAGGATTGGGAAAGTTTGAATATAGATCAAATTCAATTGGTACAGAATCATCGTCGACCTTCACATAGGTTTCTGTAGATACCTTTGCCCTTATATTGCAGTCTCCATAATCTGATAGGCCATTGCTATATGAACCACCGTTGGTAGAATAAAAAGATCGACCTGAGAGTTCACCAATATTATCAAAGGCAATAACGTATCCATTATTTGGGAAGCGTATTCCTATGAAAAAATCTTGTCCTGGTAAGATCTCCATCGAATCAACTTGTACTGTATTCCAACCGCCTACAAATGAACTACCAGAAACGGCATCAATCAGATTGCCAGGAGAAACCCCATCAAAGGAGTCATACATATTCACTTCCCAATATAATTCATCTGTATTCCAGAATTGTTCATTCACAATTCCAAAATCAATTTCAGTAACATATCCTTCACCAAGTGCGGTAAATCGTACTCCAACCCATTGCTCATCAGTTCCAATGGACAATGCTGTGAAACCTATACCATATTCATCATAGGAAATCGAATAACCTGAGTTTGGCATTGGTGTAATATCTGCATACATCAATGAATCAGAATCACTTATGTTATTAATTGAAATTCCGGTATTAGAACCATCATTCCTATTTGATGAAGGATTGGTATTATCATTGAAATTAACATTCCCACTTGTTCCTGGAAAAGGATCACCTCCATCACCCCTGTTGTTATTATCATCTAGGTCGTAATTCCCATCTGCAGCCTCTATATCTACTAGCTTATTATTTTCATCATCATTATTAGGGCCAAAACTATTGAATCCTGCAGTTCTATTCTCATTGACATGGTAGACCATTAGCCCATTTCCATTTAAGTTTGAATCAAATCCTTCTTGTTGCCTGTTTTCAATTAAAAAATATCGGTTTGACCTGTAATCATCCTCAAACACCTTTATAACAGTTGGAGATGTTGACAACTGGGCAATTGGCACATTAGTCTGTTGGACATTGGATATTATAGGCTCTATCCATCCCATTTCAATCTTACACCATGCTGACATATGTGCTGGAGTATCACCATACCAACCTAACCAATTTCCTGATGCCATTATGCACCATTCCCCAACTCCTTCTGAATCGCCATCAGAATCATCACGATCATATAGGTCTGGTAAACCTAGAATATGTCCAAATTCGTGAGCATACAGACCCATAGGTGACAAGTCTGTGGTTATGCATGTATTGCTACCAGGTAATTCAGGACAAACCATATAACTATTCACTATTATATATTGACCATTTGGCGTTTGATCGTTTGTTACATATTGATTATTACCAAGGGAGCTTTGATGTGCCCACAAATTTTGAGTACCTGAAAGACAACCTGGATAAACCACCGCAATGCCATCTACATATCCATCATCATCGCCGGAGTTCGGTATATTATCAGGACCATCATTATCAAATTGGCCAAAATCAAAGTCAGAATCAGCAAGGGAAGCTATTTCAGCTACGTATTGCCTAACGTTCTCAACGGCTTGAGACTGATTAAGGCTGGACTGATACCAACCTCCCACCGTTCCATCTAATTGAAAATTACCATATGATATCTCATTAAAATAATCCCTCATGGATCCAGATGAATTATTTCCAAATAAAAGTTCGTCAATATTTGAAGCATTAAAATAAGTGGTCGCTCCTGAATATTTACCCAAAAGAACAGGAAGATTGAATTCTGATTGAATACTCCTTCCTTCTTGATCTCTCATGTAAGCGATCTTTTTTACCCAGCCTGGATCTCCATATGTATCACCAATACCCTGACTCCTCATTTTCTCTAAAACTCCAACAGGAAACCGACCCTCCTTTGGTGGTACTATTGCAAATACAATAGATATTAGACATGAAATCATTGTTATAACTTTCATAATATGTATCCTTCTTGACTATTTTACCCTTTCTATTAAAACAAAAAAGGCCCGCATATAAACAGGCCTCCTAAATTTTTACAATTATATTAAAAAACATTAACCATTATTCTCCTTTTCTTGGTAGGCAGAATATCCCAGCAATAGAACCATTGCCATGAGGACCCAAATGCTTGCATGATGAAATTCTGATCCAGAGTATTTAATCAAGTCTAATAATCTTCCAATCAATAATGATATCCTTCCCATAACGGCAAAACCGAATGAAGCTCCGAAGGAGATCATCAAAAAATATATGCCCACCTTTGTGACCTTGCTGAAATGCCCTGTCTGTTCCTTTGAAAAATAAAAATATAATAATCCAGTAACCGTACCAATCAAAATAACCAGATTGTTAAAGTACGAATCACCTGTCAAACTAAAGAAAGGAAGATCTGTACCAACAATTGGTATGATGGTGTTCTTGACCTGGCCAATGACATTTGAATTCAAAACCCCGTACGCACGCAATCCTGCAGCCATACCAACGGTATATGCAATCCCCCATCTTGCCATCCAGCTAAAGGGCTTGTATAAACTTATGAGCATCATTGCGCCCAGTAAGAGCGGGAATAGGTAAATAAGATGCATATCGTGACCCTTGTCGATACCACCAGAAGGGAATATGGTCCTTGCAGCGTACCCAAGCATATCATAAATAGAATACCATAAGCTGGAATCCGAATAGTGCTTAGAGGGCCATAATCGTCCAAATAGGTTAGGCTGGATCTGCGTCCAGAAATTGAATGACATCCAATAGCCAGCAGAAACTCCAACAAAAAGATGCTCTGCGATCTTATAAAAAGGATTATCTTTATAAAGAAATGAGAATATCGCGAGAGTAAGAAAGACCGCTATCCATGCTCCAATAATATCCACTATTAAGACCCTTGGTGCCTTTTGGAACGTTTTCGCTCTATAAAGTATCCCAAATTTCCAAGAACAATAAATAAAACAATGATAAAATGAGCGATTGATTGTGCATCCATTCCACTTGTCGCAATCCCTTTTACTCCAATAAGTTCTTCATATTCTGCTGCGCCTGGCATACCAGCCAATATTCCCTTGATCTGACCACCTAAAACATACGGCATCATCTCATTGACTTGTATCGATGTCGTTCCAGTACTCATAGGAACATCAGTAGGATCAGCAGCAAACTGTACCCATTCAGTTGTCCCAGGATAACCAGCTGAGCCTGAGAATAGAAAATCAAAATCTTCGAATCTATTGATGCCTTTCATCATTGGGATATCTTCGATCTTCGTTCCTTTTGCATCTATAGTATATAATTTCCGCAAATCACTGACTATTCCTTTTACGACAGCCTCGGCACCAGGCCTAAAACCTAGCATTACATAATCCTCGCCGTATGTAAGACCAAAGCGTTTTACTGCGACCTCATCCAATGCCTCTTCTGCCATGAATTGCCCATCCGGCCACAAACACACCACATACACCTTATGTCCTTTCTTAAGACTAAAAAGATGATGTAATAGTGAAGTAACCATAGGATGGATCTCTGGTTTGGTACTTGGACCATATTCACAGGATAGCAATACCTTAGAACTGTCTTCAAGTGCCTCAACAAAGTCATAGACCTGTTGTGAATCCTTCCCAGGTCTGATAGGAAGCGCCAAAGGATATAACAATGGAATTAACACAACAAGACCTATGGTCAAGAAAATCCATCTTCTATCAACCTTCGCCATTTTTAATATGAGTTCGATCAAATAATTCATCATTCACCAATATAGGATCTTTCAATACCTAAAATATATCTTATGGAAGTTCCAAAGATACCTAATCCAATTCCTATCATAATAGATCTGGATCCTGCGCTATTTGGGTAACGGTATATCCATTCCTGCAAATAAGGTAGATAGAATACTGCAGGTTGATCTAATGGCCATCCCATCATACTCCCAGCGGAAGTAACAAGTATGATTCCTACACAAACAAAAATAGCCGTATATTGTTTATTCTTGAAGAATGAATTGACAACTATACCTCCAATTAAAACTAGCAAATACAAAATGAACCAACTAGATATATAACTACCAAGCGGAACTCGACCTATCATTATGATTATACCTGATGAAAGTAGAAGAGTCGCCTCAAAATTCCTTATCCTAAAGGCCCTATAGGATGCAGAGGCAACGTAGAAAGCCAAAAGAGCAAACATAGTTGCCTGCATTGGAGAGACCATATAGTTGAACATCCACTTGAACAAGGTCCCTTTAGCGGTCACATGAGTACCCCATGCTACATCTGGGTTGCCTTTTATAAAAAAACCAGCAACAATGGCAAATAGGAGCCCAGCAATGGCAAATAAACTATACTGCCATCCCTTTTGTTTTGTAAGGACTTTTTGGGTTTGGAGTTTTAATAGATTTAAACCTCCAAGGAAAATAGCAAAGGCGGCCAATATGTCAAACCATTGGGTTGCATCATCGTCTACGAATGATTTGAAGGTAGGTTGATCAATAAACCAGCCAAGCAGGGTAGCAAACCCTATGAGAGAAACAATAATAATTGGTATTTGTCTTTTCCAAAGCACGGTCTATCTCACAGTTAAAATATCAATTATGTTAACATCAATATATCCAAGATCGAACAGAAGTCGAATTAGCATACCACCAAACATCAAAAACAATATAATGACCTTGATAAGGTCCTGACCTTTTACAGCCCCAACCAATTCAGGTTTATCAGATAGATATGCGCTAGCTGCAAAAAATTCCTCCCCGATCAAGGTATAGTCACAGGCAGTAACAAAAAATGGTATCTGAGATTGAGAAGCGGTTCCTGCTATCTGAATTGCGCCGATTGAGTTTCCTGTTTCTGCTAATATCAATGACTCAGCATAGAATTTCCCCATATAGATGCAAGCTGCAGGTTTTTCTCGGACCATGATACCATTTACACCGGCGGCATAAGCAAATTGTTCATCAGTCACATAATGAACCATATCATCGTGAAACATATCTGGCCTTCCTTCAACCAGGTATGATTCCTTACAAGCCTCTCTAGCTGCTTTCATTACGATCGCTCGTGACACAGGAACATTCAATGGTGTCTCATATCTAGCGGTCATCTTCGACACATGGCCAAGCACAATAACGCCGGCCACAGTCTCTACTTGGTCCATATCAGAAATACCAGGAACGAAAAGAACAGGTTTACCCATTTCTGTTGACCGACCCACAGCTTCTTCAACAGCTTTCAACCCAGGTATTGTTCGTAAGAAAATATCTTCTCCCCTTTGAGCTTTTCTAGTATTGAAGATCAGAATTCCTCCAAATAAGACTATTGCTAAAAACATGACAAGTCTATCAATTATAAAATATGGTGCACCTAAAAATAGATACAGGATAAAAGAAAAGGTAAAAATACCACTTCCTATTAAAAACTCGCGATCATTCATCTGAATCAAGATTCTCTATCATGGTCAATAATAACTCAACATTCTTTGGTTCCTCAAATACTTGAACTGTCCTGTAATAATTCTCAGACTGGATAAATGAATTAAGAATAGGTCCAAAAAATACAAGAAAGTGACTACCTAACAAGGATAGTGGTTTTGTCATCTCAAGAAAAAAAACTGCTGGGGTAACAAGTCCATGTCGGTGTATTTTTTTTGCGATCTTTTCTAAAAATAACTCATCCTCTGGGGTTAAAGATAATTCAGCAGAATCAGAATTGAACGAAAAAAATTCTTTAATATTCATCCAATGGATCAATCTGTTTCAAGCATTTCTAGATTTGAACGAGGAATAACAATATTGTCACCATCAATATTGACCTGAGCAACTCTCACCATTGTCTCTGATTCCATTTCCTGTAACTCTGGAGGAAGGCCTGTCACGTTACCTATTTTTCCAAAATAAGGTGCTCTAATTACCCTTACCAGGGAGCCCTCTTCGATTCCCAACCTCTCTTTATCAATATCAACATCATCTGGAATATCATTTTTGTTCAAGGGAATTACTATTTCAGGCCGAATGACGCCAGCTCGTATCTGGGTAGCACCATTAATAGAAACAAATTTACCATTGTGAGTCTTCAATAGTTCAAACGTG
>MDSW01063522.1_pt1 | contig 12997 bp, 13 predicted proteins | sample 811171 | NCBI WGS metagenome assembly MDSW01 (sample SAMN05326641, study PRJNA326480) | marine metagenome | isolation source: seawater | place: Atlantic Ocean: North West | collected 2012 | reverse complement strand
GGCTACGCGCAAGTGCCGACCTTGTCGTCGGCCGAGCTGACGGAGAAGCAAAGCAGCATGAGCGTTAGCGTTGGCGGCGGCAGCAATGCCGAGGGTGGTGCCACCGGCGCGTACGGGACGTGATCTACAAGTCAGCAGTGATGCACGTTACCGTTTCGAGCGCGGCGTTGATCCCGAATTTACAGCCGATGGGATGGAGCTGGCCACGAAGTTGATCCTTGAGCTATGTGGCGGGGAAGCGAGCGACGTTGTGAAAGCGGGCGATGTTCCCGATTACGCGGTGAGTGTTGCCTATTCCCCCGATAAAGTCAAAAGCCTGATCGGATATGATGTCGCGGCGGATCGTCAAAAAGAGATTTTTGAGTCTCTCGGTTTTACAATCGAAGATAATGGGGCAGCCGGATGGAATGTTACTCCGCCATCATGGCGCGTGGATGTGAACTCTTCGGCCTGTCTGGTTGAAGAAGTCACCCGTATCGAAGGGCTGACACAGGTGCCTGCCATTTCCGTGACCCGCTATGACAGCACGGTGGACGTGTCCGAGCCACGGGGACGTACATTGTTCCGTAGTGCGCGTACAGCACTGATTGCCCGCGGCATGGACGAAACCATCACATGGTCGTTCATGTCAAAAGAACTGGCCGCTTCGTTCGGGGCAAATGATAATCAGACCCCTGGCCTGACCCTGACCAACCCGATCAGCAGTGATCTGGATCAAATGCGCCCCAGCATATTGCCGAACTTGATTGCCGCCGCGCGTGAAAACGGACGTAAGGGCTTTGCCGATAATGCATTATTCGAAAACGGCCCTGTATTTAAAAATTCTTCCGCCGATGGACAGGCCCTTATCTGTGGTGCGATCCGCACCGGTAACAAACATGGCAAGCACTGGAGCACAGGCAGCACCGCCCGCCCCGTCGATGTCTATGATATCAAGGCCGATGTGCTGGCGATCTTAAAGGCTTGTGGCGCGCCGGATAATTTGCAGCTCAGCACTGATAATGTGCCGGACTGGTATCATCCGGGACGTTCCGGTCGTTTGGGGCTGGGGAGAGAAACACTCGCCTATTTCGGGGAAATTCATCCCGCTATATTGGCAGAGATGGATATGGAGGGCGCCGGCCCCGTGGTTGCATGTGAAGTCTTCCTCGAATCCATCCCGGAACCTCGTAAGAAAGGCACGCATAAACCGCTTCTCAAGCTATCCCCGTTGCAACCCGTACATCGTGACTTTGCGTTCGTACTGGATGAAGGTGTTGCGGCGCAGGATCTGGTGCGTGCGGTGCAAGCTGCCGATAAAAACCTGATTAGTTCTGTGACTGTGTTTGACGTGTATCGCGGTAAAGGCGTGGATGAAGGTAAAAAATCTTTGGCGATTGCCGTGACATTCCAGCCCGCAGAGCAAACGCTGACCGATTCAGAGCTGGAAGGTATTTCGCGCAAGATTACCGATACAGTTGCCCAAAAGACAGGCGGCGTCCTGCGCGGGTGATTTCCTCAGGCGGGTTACACCGTAGCGTGGTTTGAATTGCCGTTATTATCTTCGCCGTTATTATTCTCACTCTTTTTATCCGAATGGTGAGAGAGGCTTTTATCCTGATTTTTCTTCTGTTGATCCTGACACTGGCGCAGATAGGTATTGAATGCCTTGAAATAGGCATCTTTGCATTGACGGTAATTGATCTGCGCTTCTTCAGCAGCTTTTTTGGCCAGCTCCAGACGCTCGGAAAGTTCCTTCACATCCATATAGCCAAGTGTATTTCCGTCTTTATTCGCTGCTTCCCTCATGTCGTTCATCCTATTACTGATATATGCCGTTTTGAGGTTTATTCTACCTCTCTTGCGCGTAATATAGACATTCCGGAAAATAATATCAAGTTTTTATGTGAATAAAGTACGGGGGAGGGAATAATAGGCCTTCAGATAGTGTTATTGTTTTACATAATCCAAGTTTGTATGGAGAGGGATGGTGGGGGGTGCGGGGGCAATCAGACCTATGGGCGGTGAGAAGCGGCTAGGGGTATATGGGCGGAGGGTGGGGGTAAGAAAATGGAGAGCCGGAGTAGGATGAGATAGATGGTAGGCGCGGCGAGAGGTAGCATGACAGAGGGGTCTTGTGGGAAATGAATTTTTTATGACATATGGTTTCTGTCTGATTCTCGGGATCAGTCATATGTGCCTTGTCTTCACCTAGTAGGTGCTATTTCGCTTTTTCTTCCGCCAGCACGTCTTTGCGGGAGAGTTTACCAATCATGGTTTTTGGTAAAGGCTCATCCCGAAATTCATAGCGTTTGGGAATCTCCATCGGGGAGAGATGGTCTTCGAGGAAGTTTTTCAAATCCTCGGCGCTCAGCTCACGGTCTTTTTTACACTTGATCCATGCTTTGACAATTTCCCCGCGGGAGGTATCGGGAATACCGGCCACGATACATTCCTCGACGCTTGGATGCAGGTAAATCGCTTCTTCCACATTGCGCGGATAAACATTATAGCCATTGGTGATAATCATATCTTTGAGGCGGTCGACGATATGGGTATAGCCATCTTCATCCAGCGTGGCGATATCCCCGGTATAGAGCCAGCCATCTTTCAAGGTCTTGGCGGTCTCTTCCGGCTTGTTCCAGTAGCCCTTCATGACTTGCGGGCCTTTGATACACAGCTCCCCACGCTCGCGCTTTGTAGTGACGTCATCGCCGGTTTCGGGATCAATCAGTTTCATTTCGGTGCCCGGGAAGGGAAAGCCGATCGAGCCCGCTTTATTTTCACCCTCAAGCGGGTTGACATGGGTCACAGGAGAGGCTTCGGTCAGGCCGTATCCTTCGACGACCACACAGCCCGTTTTATCTTCGAATGCGCGTTTCACCTCGACCGGAAGCGGCGCGCCGCCTGAAATACAGAGTTTAACCGAGCGCAGATTATATTTATGCAGTTTCGGATGGTTATTGATCGCGTTAAAGATTGCGGGCACCGCCATCATATAATCGGGCTGTTTTGTATGGATCAGCTTCATGGTCGGTTCCAGCTCGAAACGCGGCAGGGCGATAATCTCGAACCCGTTGCGCACGCTCAAATTCATCACCGCCGTCATCGCAAAGACATGGAAGAAGGGAATAATGCCGAGCATTTTTTCCTCTCCCTGCTTAAAGGTCGTACACCATAGTGATGCCTGTTCACAGTTGGCAACAACATTCTGGTGGGTGAGCATCGCCCCTTTGGGTGTGCCGGTGGTGCCGCCCGTATATTGCAGCAAGGCGACATCTTCGACTGGATCAATCTCGACAGGGGTCGGTGCTTTATCGGTTTCCAGTAGCTTCTCGTAGGAGAGAACACGTTTACCGTAGGTGACTTTGGAAATCTCTTTGGCCTTAACAATCGGGAAGAGAATATTTTTCGGGAAAGAGAGCAGGTTTTTGAATTCCCCGACTATCAATGTATTCAGGCGCGTATTATTCAGGCATTTTTCCGCCTTGTCATAGAGAAGGGATAAATCCGCTGTAATCAGGATATCCGTCTCGCTGTCCTCGATCTGGTAGGAGAGTTCCTTAACCGGATAGAGCGGGTTGTAATTGACAATGGTGGCACCCGTCCGCGCAATGGCAAAGTAGCTGATCAGATAGCTCGGCGTATTGGGCAAAAAGATTCCGACTTTTACACCTTTTTTGACACCGATTTCCTGTAAGCCCGCAGCCAGACGGCAGGATGCATCGTGGAGTTCGCCCCATGTCATTTTCGCGCCCATGAAATCAAATCCCGGTCGATCACCGTATTTTTGTGCGGTTTCTTCCAGAAGTGTATGGAGCGGCTTTGCGGGAAGTTCTGCATGCCATGATATGTTTGAAGGATAATTTTTGAGCCAAGGATAATCTGTCATGTCGTATAGTATATCTCAAAAATATTGAAAGATCATTACTTCTTATACACCTGTTTAAAAAATATTATCTATAGTTGTGGATAAGCCTGTTTACAAACCGTTAAGGTTGTTGGAGTATTGTTAGGTACTTTTGCAATCCTAGATAGAAAAAAGGAATGGGACAATGCGACTTTCACTGCTTGAAAATATCGACCTACGTAAGAAAATTTTTCTCGGCTTCGGGTTTCTCCTGGTGCTGCAACTTATTATTTCCGGCTATGCGGCGTATAATATTTTATCAATCCAGCACGTGGTAGAGCAATTTATGTCCTATTCCAAGGTTGAGCAAAAGACAGCCAAGCTGGAAGAAGATATTTTACTGCTACGCTTTGATGCAAAGAATTATATTGCAGATCCGAGTCAGGCGAATGCAGATCGTTTTAATGCACAATATGCCGAGGCAAAGGAGATGTTCGCCGATGTGATGGCGTTCAATACGGATGAAGAACGCCAGCGTGATTTCGAGGAACTTCATGCCTTTGTCTCGGACTATCATCAGGTCTTTGGCGAGGTGCACCAGATTACGCAGGAAATGGAGGCGATCGGTCAATCCACCCTTGATCGTCTGGGCCCGTCTTTACGCAAGGATATGACGGAAATTATGGAGGCATCCCATGATACTATGAATGCGGAAGCGGCCTATTACGCCAGTCTGGTACAACAGCATTATATTTTGATGCGTTTTAATGCCCTGAAATTCAGGGAGAGTGCCGACCCGCAGGATGTTGCTGAGTTCAAGGCCGAATATGCAAATGTGCAAAAGGCTCTCGTTTCATTACGTCCGAATTTGAACAGTACGCAGCACATCAACATGCTCTCCGGCTTCGAGGAAGGTATCAAGCAATATGCTGCGGCGTTCGATACACTGGCGAAAGATTCTGTTTTGTTAAAGGATAAAGTGGATAACGGATTGGATAGTATCGGCCCGCAAATGGTGGCAAGTCTGCATCATCTGTTCGAGAGTGTAGTGGAAGATGTGAGTGCTCTGGAGGAGACAGCAACCACCCAGCTGAATAACGGTTTTACCTATAATACGGTGCTCGGTATTCTGGTTTTATGTTGCGGTATTCTGGCTGCATGGCTTTTGTCCAAAGCGATTATTGCACCGATACAGCGTATGATCAGTGTCCTGAACGAGGTTCTCTCCAGTCTTGGCGGAGCCTCCAACCAGACAAATGCCGCATCAAGCAAAATGAAATCACTGGTCGATCAGGTCAAATCGGAATGTACGCTGGCGCGCACTGGAACCGATCAAATGAGCGATAGCGTGAATAATGTTGCAGCCTCGATCGAAGAGCTGACATCCTCAATTCGCGAGATTGCAGAGCGTGTCCAGAAATCAAGCGAGGTTACACGTTCGGCCATGGAAACGGCGGAAAAAACATCCCGTGCGGTTTCCGAGCTGAATGATGCGGCAGCGCAAATCAGTTCTGTCGTACAGCTTATCTCCGACATCGCCGAGCAGACAAATCTGCTCTCCTTGAATGCCACGATCGAAGCAGCCCGTGCAGGCGAGGCTGGAAAGGGCTTTGCCGTTGTGGCGAATGAGGTGAAAACGCTTGCCAGTGAAACCCGCCGCTCGACAGAAGAAATCGCCCAGAGTGTCGATAAGATTCAGGGAACAACACGCGTGGCGGTGGATTCCATTCAGGCCATCGTCAATATCGTGCAGGAAATCAATGAAGCTACGACCATGAATGCGGCATCCGTTCAAGAGCAGGAAGCCGCCGTCTCCGAGATCAGTGAGAGTGCGCAAAAGGCTGCAGGCGGCTCGCAAGGCGTGACCGATAATGTACGTCAGGTTGAAGACAAGATTAATGTCGCGGAAAATGCAGCCGATGAGGTTGGGCAGGCCTCTGTAGATGTGTCTGCTCAGGCTCATGCCCTGCAACGCGAAATGGAAGCTTTTACCCGTCTGGTCAATAGTGGCGGTGGCGGGCATAAGGGTCCTAAGGTCGCTAACGCGGCTTAGGGGAAGAGACCATCTCATCTCTATGGAACGGCTCTTGCCTGCGCGAGGTAAGGGCCGTTCTTTTATGGGAGTTTTTTAAGATTACAAGCCCATGCTTAATGTCGGGTCATCATCGGAAATGGAAGGGTCAATATGGGTTCGTCGTGTTACATGGTCATCCCCATGGGCAGCGCCGGCAAAATGTTTTTTAGGTGTCGGTATATAGGTTTCCAGATGATGGAGGATGGTAAGCGGGTCATTCGGATCATAGAACAGGACGGCTTCAACCTTCGGATTCCATGCCATGAATGAAAGAGGCTCGATGTCTTTAAATCCGGATTGTTTGATCAAGTCACCCAAAATTCCATCGCGCTCTACAGGGAATGAATGCGGCTGGTGGCTTGCCATCTGGGAAGAGATCGTGTTGCCCAACCCTTCCAGCGTTTTCATTGCCCTTACACGCTTATCATGATCGTCTCCGCAGGTAGGGATGGATACCTCCCATACCAGAGTCAGCCCTTCTGTAACAATATCTGTGACCCGGACTTTATCTCTTTCACTGCGCCGAAACCATTCAAAGGATATGTGCGACATGTCTTTCTCCCCGTATTCAGAAAAGCTCTTCACTCATCTTCTTTTTTTTATGAGTTAGATATGTATTATATTCTGGAAATAGACGCAAGTAGTTTTACGTCTATGATCCGCGGGTGGTTACAAAATCACCGTGCGGCCATGATAGGCAAAGATCCGGCGTTCGGTATAAAGTTCGGTTGCGCGTGCCAGGGCCTGTGCTTCCAGATCACGTCCGACGGCCTGCATTTTCTCCGGCGTATAGCTGTGATCGATGGGGGTCACATGCTGGGCGATAATCGGCCCTTCATCCAGATCCGCCGTGACGAAATGGGCGGTCGCACCAATGATTTTTACGCCGCGCTCATAGGCCTGCGCATAGGGTTTGGCGCCTTTAAAGCCGGGCAAAAATGAATGGTGAATATTAATGATCCGCCCTTCATAGGCGCTACAGAAATCATTGCTTAAAATCTGCATATAGCGGGCAAGGATAATCAGCTCGGTTCCCGTTTCCTCAATTAGAGCATGGAGGCTGGCCTCCTGCTCCGCCTTAGTGTCGGGTGTAATCGGCAGGTAATGGAAATCGAGCTCGCGTTCCTCGACAAGGCGGCGGCTGGTTTCATGGTTGGACACCACGCCCGTAATATCGATGTTCAAATGGTTTGTCCGCCAGCGATAAAGCAGGTCATTCAAACAGTGATCCCATTGGGAGACCAGAATCAGGGTTTTTACGGGTTCTGATTTATCATGGATCTGCCATTCCATTGTATGTTCGGTTGCGATATTGGCAAAATCACTTTGAAAGGCAGAGGCATCGCTTTGCGGTGCGGAAAACACAACCCGCATAAAGAACCGCCCCGAGAGCGGGTCATTGAACTGTGCAGCTTCTTCGATATTGCAATTATGCCCATGCAAACTATTGGCAACAACGGCGACAAGGCCGGGACGATCAGGACAGGACAGGCTTAAAATATACATGGGGCTATAAATAAAGCCCCCTGCTATTATAAGTCAATATGTTTCAGGGTGCGGGCGCGGGGAGTTGCGCCTTTTTCGGAAAGAAACGGTTCACAAAATAGGAAGCCGGATTGAGCGGGTGGCGTGCCGCCTTTTCCACTTGGGAGGATACGGTGCGCGTGACGTGATCGACCGTGCTTTCAAGGTTGGAGGCGGCGGGGATATTCTCCGCCAGTTTTGCGCCGACATGATCGCCGACTTTATCACCTGCTGCCTTGCCAAATTCTTTTGCGGCGGTATTGGGCGCTTCGGCGATCATTTCCGCCAGTGTTTTGAATTCGATGCTGAGTGATCCGAAAGAGATTTTCATGATGGTATCGTCCCTGTTTTTATTATTCTTTTATTCAGTATGGGAGCGAATCGATGCGCGTGCAATGGGGGAAATATATGTGGGATTCCAGTAAAAAAACAGGGACGGAAGACCCATCCCTGCTTTAAATGGCGCGGATTATATAGATATTAATCGGCATCATAATAATAAGATGTCACCTGATCCCAGTCCTCTTCGCCAATCAGGTTATCATTATCATAGTCCCAACTATCATATAATCCGTTTGCGGCGTCATATTCGTTAAACTCGGTATAATCGATATAGCCGTCACCATCCGAGTCGATATAGCTGTATGAATCATAGTCCAGCTCCCACGGATCATAAAAATTTGTCGTATAGCGAGACCATTCAGTGTCTTCGAGATATCCATCATTATCCCAATCGGCCATACCAAAAGCATAGGACTGATATTCGCCTCCTTCCAGATAGCCACTGCGGTCTACATCGACATCGCTAAAGTTTCTCCATTGATAGGTGTCATCCATGTCCGCCTGAGCGGTCAGCGGAGCGATTGCTCCAAAACCAAATGCGGCTATGGCTAAAGATGTTGTTAGAATAAGTTTACGGTTTTTCATGTCGTTCTCCTTTATTGAGGGTTACGTTGCCCCTGCCAAAGAGAAGGCCCCCTTCATTGTTCCAAACTTATTTGTTGATATGTAAATGTGAGGGGGTCGTGGCTACGTGACCAATCCGCTTTACGTGATATCGGTTTTCCATTATTTTTGAGATCTGTTTTTTTATTCTTACAAAAGGATTTTATAATGTTTAAAAAAGTGCTTCTTGGTTTGGTGTTACTGCTTCTTGTCGGTATTGGTGTTGTCGCCGCACTCGCTTCCCAGAAATCGGATGAGTTTACCGTGACCCGCTCCATTGTGGTGGATGCGCCCGCCAGCGAGGTGTTTGTACAAGTCAATGATTTGGAAAAAGGACAGGAATGGTCGCCTTGGGTGGAGATGGATCCGGATGCTTCCTATGAATTTGAAGGTCCGCGCGCAGGCGAAGGTGCCAAAATCCTTTGGAACGGACAAAAAGCGGGTACGGGAACCATGACGATTGTGGAAAGCCGCGAGAATGAACTCGTGCGCTCCGAGCTTGCGTTTATCAAGCCGTTTGAAGCTGCCAGCACCGCCCAGTTCGAACTGGAAGAAGTTGAGGCCGGTCAGACAAAAGTTACATGGACCATGCACTCAACCCGCAATTTCCCGATGAAAATGATGAGCGTCTTTATGAACTGTGAGAAATATACGGGCGAGCAGTTTGAAAAAGGCTTACAGAACCTCAAAGGTGTGGTTGAGGGGTAAGCTGTCCCGACTTATCGATGGATAAAGAAAAACCGCCAATCCGGCGGTTTTTTTATGGGCTGTTTTGTATTGTTTAATACCGATACGCATCGCCTTTAAATGGCCCCGAGACGGGAACGCCGAGATACTCGCTCTGGTCTTTGGATAGCTCGGTCAATTGCACGCCGAGTTTGTCCAGATGCAAGCGGGCCACTTTCTCGTCCAGGTGTTTGGGCAATACGTAGACCTTGTTATCATAGGCGGAATGATTTTTCCAAAGTTCGATTTGAGCCAATGTCTGGTTGGTGAATGAGGCACTCATGACAAAGGATGGATGCCCCGTCGCACAGCCGAGATTGACCAGACGTCCTTCGGCGAGCAGGATGACGCGCTTGCCATCGGGGAATTCAACCTCGTCCACTTGCGGTTTCACATTATGCCACTTCATATTGCGAAGCGGCTCGGTCTGGATTTCGTTATCGAAGTGGCCGATATTACAGATGATCGCGCGGTCTTTCATCTCCCGCATATGATCGACGGTGATGATGTCTTTATTCCCGGTCGCGGTGACAAAGATATCGGCGCGTGGCGCGGCATTTTCCATGGTGACGACTTCATACCCCTCCATCGCGGCTTGCAGGGCGCAGATCGGATCGATCTCGGAGACCAGAACGCGGCAACCGGCATTGCGAAGGGATTCGGCGGAACCCTTACCCACATCACCAAAGCCGCAGACCATGGCGATTTTACCTGCCATCATGACGTCGGTGGCGCGGCGGATGCCATCGACCAGAGACTCGCGGCAGCCATATTTATTATCGAATTTGGATTTGGTTACGGAGTCATTCACGTTGATCGCAGGGCAGAGAAGTTGTCCCTTGCGTGCCATTTCATACAGACGGAGAACCCCTGTGGTGGTCTCTTCGGAAATCCCCTTGATGTCGTCAAAATATTGCGGGTATTTATCATGCATGATTTTGGTCAGATCGCCGCCATCATCCAAGATCATATTCGGTGTCCAGCCATCCGGCCCGTGGATGGTTTGTTCAATACACCATTCATATTCTTCTTCGGTCTCGCCCTTCCACGCAAAGACAGGGATGCCCGCAGCAGCAATCGCCGCCGCCGCGCGATCCTGTGTCGAGAAAATGTTACAGGATGACCAGCGAACCTCCGCACCCAAAGCGGTCAGGGTTTCGATCAGGACAGCCGTCTGGATCGTCATGTGCAAGCAGCCGACAATGCGTGCCCCTTTGAGAGGCTGGGCTTTTGCGTATTCCTCGCGGGTGGCCATCAGACCCGGCATTTCCACTTCGGCAATCGTAATCTCCTTACGCCCCCAATCGGCGAGGCTGATATCTTTGACTTTATAATCTGTTTCTACGGCTTGGGGTTTGGCAGTCATGTCTGTAAAATCCTTAAATTTATAAATGAATAGGTGAGTATAATGTAAGGAATTGTGCCATGTCTGGCAATGGAAAACTGGATATATGCAAGGCACCAAAGAATTAATTGACATATTGTATGTTTCGGCGTAAAAAACACAAACATAAACAAATTGAATATAGTTAATTAGCCGATAGAGGAACATATGACGACAAAACCACATAATAACAGAGTCATAAATTCATTACGCAATCATTGGGCGGGTGCTGTCACCGGTATCAGCCTTGCCGTTGGATCTACAGCAACGGCAGTGAGTACGGCGATTGCCGCCGCGCCTTCGGATAATGTGGGGGCTGTCGCAACGGTTGCCGGAGCTGCGACATTTATCGTAGGTACTCTGACCGGGTGGAGTGTAGGTGATACAATCGATCAGAAGGTAAACGGCATTAAACTTCCCGAAACGGAGCTTCAGGTTATCAATCAGTATTTTAAGGAAAAGCTGGGAAAAACAGATGCAGGCAGATTTGGTCTGCGTACGTGCTGGGTGGAGAACCGTTATCTGGAAGGTGATTTGTCTTTTGCCGTACAAAGGGTCGGTTCGGAAAAAGACGTGACAAAGTATGCGAGATCTATCCTAACGCGCGCCGGATTCTCAAAAGAAGCCAGAGCAGACGTAAATCTGCTGGGCGGTGGAAAGCCTCTAATTCCATCCCGTCCCGGTGTCATATCACCTTTCCAGTTCTCGCTGCCCTCTGAAGATAAATTCCCTGAAGATCTGATCGAGCGTTTGATTGATTTTCGTGAAGGTGGCCTTGGCCTTGGATATCTGGGGCATCGCGATGATGTGCATCCGATTATTAAACATTACGAATCCCAAGAGCCCTGCTGCTAAATTTTCAGCTGGATCTTTTCTTCTTCTTTTTGAATTCTATCTGATATGGACGATAGCTTTTTTAAAAAAGGGGAATGCTCTATGACCGACACATATCTGGATCTTGTTAAAAGCCGCCGCGCCATCAAGGAATTCGATGATAGCCACGCGCTTCCCGAAGAAGATCTGAACAAGCTGATGACCGCCGCGCATTTTACGCCGACGGCCTTTAATATCCAGAATTACCGTTTTGTCGTGGTGCAGGATAAAGAATTCCGCCATAGCGATGCTTTTTTGGAAGCCTGCTGGAAACAGCCGAAAGTTGCTACGTCCTCCGCTCTGATTATTTTATGTGCTGATAAAGATGCGTGGAAGAAAAATCCCGCCCGTTATTGGGAGAGTGCGGGGGAAAATACTCAAAATACCATGGTCGGGATGATCAATAATTATTACGAAGGCAAAGAGCGCGTCCAGCTGGATGAAGCGCATCGTTCCTGCGGTATGGCGGGAATGAATATCATGCTGACGGCGCAGGCTCTCGGCTATGATACCTGCCCCATGGATGGCTTTGATTATGATGCGGTGGGCAAGTTGATTAACCTGCCCGATGATCATGTCATCAGCTTTATGATCGCGGTTGGTAAACGTGCCAAGGAACCTTTTCCACGTCCCACGCTTTTGTCACATGACGAGATCGTGATCCGGGAAAAATTTGCGGCCTGATTTCTCACAAAACTGAAACATATTTCTAACGCTTTTTTAAGGTTTCCATGCGAGGCTTGGAGGCAAGAGGTATTGCTATGACACATCATTACACATATCGACCCAATCCCTATCAGGACGGGGCGTTCCAGATTTTTCAAAAAGATCATTCGGGCCGCGCCGATACGCCGGTGGGCGATTATATTCTGCTCGACCAGATGGAAGAACGTGATTTCACGGAGAAGAAGGTCATGAATCTGGTATCACTCCTGAATGGGCAGGATATCATCGATTTGAGCGGGCAGACAGATGTACGCCTTTATTTCCAAAAACTAGATAAGGGTGCAGACGGGCGTTGCCGCGTGATTTTCCGCACCTATAAGGGCGGGGCGATCTCCGAAGAAAACGCGATTTTCACCTATGAAGAAGGAATTTTTGTATGAGCATTACCCCCGATATGAAATCGTTGAGTAGACTTTGCGCGGCATGTAACGGATATACAGCGCCAGCATTGACGCCCGCCGGATTTAATGCCAGCGCGCAAGGGCCTGCTGCGCCGTCACCCGAAGCTTAAGGCGCGGGGGAGTTATCCTGTTCCGGTACGGCGGTAGATGGAGCCAGTATATTGGCCGCGATAAGTTCGTTTTCCAGACGATCCAGATCTTTTTCAATTGAAATCATGGCATTTTCCCAGAAGGCGGGATCGCTCAGATCTATGCCGAGCGGTGCCAGAAGTTCGGAATGGTGCTTGGTATTTCCCGCTTCCAGAATAGAGAAGAATTTATCTGCAAAATCGGCTTTATCGTCGGCTTCCTCATATTTTTGGTAGAGCGCGCGGGTCAGGCATTCCCCGAACGGATAGGAATAGGTATAAAAAGGCGTACGGAAGATATGCGGCTTTTGATGGCTCCAATATAATCCGTATTCTTCATCCAGCTCTACAGCGGAGCCGAACCGGTCCTGTTGCGTTTCAAGAAAG
>MDSW01027476.1_pt1 | contig 12997 bp, 9 predicted proteins | sample 811171 | NCBI WGS metagenome assembly MDSW01 (sample SAMN05326641, study PRJNA326480) | marine metagenome | isolation source: seawater | place: Atlantic Ocean: North West | collected 2012 | reverse complement strand
TCTCCAATCTGACTGAGGGATACTATAATTCAATAGTAACAGATTCAAATAATTGCCCTGCGACCTATGATCCGGGAGTCGCATCTTCAGGCTCTATTGGTGCACCGGATATTCTAAATATGAGCGGTGTTAGTAAAACTGATTTGAGCTGTAATAATTCAGGTGACGGATCAATTACTATAACGGCGTCAGGCGGCACAAATAGAAAATATAGCCTAGACGGTGGGTTGAATTATCAGAGCTCTCCTGTATTTAACGGATTAACTGCAGGAAGTTATACCATTACACTTTCTGACATAAATAGTTGTCCCCCAACTTATGCGACATCAAGAGTTGTTATTATCTCGCAACCTGACGAAGTTGTGGTGTCTAGTGTTGTCAATATTGAGCCATCCTGCAATGGATCAAACGATGGAAGCATAACTATTAATGCTTCAGGCGGCAATGTTCTTTCTTATAGTATTAATAACGGCCAGAATTTTCAATCTGCCGGTTATTTCCCAACCTTGTCAGCTGGAAGTTATCAGATTGTTGTTTCTGACTCTAAATCTTGTCAACCTAATTACAATAATCTTCCTAGTAGATCAATCTTACTTACTGAGCCAGATTCTGCAATTGTTCAAGACATAACAGTGGAAGCAATATCATGTAATGATGCAGCAGATGGCTCAATAGAAATTATCGCTGGCGGTGGAAATCAGTTGGAATATAGTATTACCAATGGCGCTATATACACAAATACTTCATTATTCACGGGTCTGGACGAGGGACAATATCAAACAAAGGTTAGAGATTCTAAGAATTGTCAAATTACCTATATCCCCAATAGAATAGTAATTGTGACAGAGCCGGACTCCTTATATATTGACTCTATTAATTTAAACAATGTCACATGTAAAGACTTTGGTAATGGAATTATAGAGGTACACGCATCTGGTGGAAATGCTCCTATTCAGTATTCAATTAACAAAACGAAGGCATCAACGTATGTTCAAACAAACTTGTTTGATCCACTCGACCCTGGAGTGTATGAAGTGGGGATTCGAGATGGAAATTCTTGCCCATCGTATAGTATTGGGAATACTACGATGACACTTACGGAGCCAGATTCTTTGACCGTTAATTCATATCAAAAAAAGGTTGTTACCTGTAATAATTTTAATGATGGAATTATTCAACTTAATGTCACTGGAGGGAATGCTCCTATTTCATATGAACTAATCGGAGACACAATAAGTTTGACCCAAAGTCAACAAGCTTTTATAGGCTTGGCTGCCAGCACATATGTGATTAATGTCATAGATTCTCTCTCGTGTCCGGTCAGGTTCGCAAATGGAATAAGTCAAGCTATTAAAATTGATGAGCCCGATCCCATAGTCGTTCGTGAGATTAATCCAACAAATATCACATGTAATAATTTTAATGATGGAGAAATTGAAATACTTGCAATAGGAGGAAATGACCCATTAGATTTTTCTATTGACTTCGGAACTAATTACTTCTCATCTAATGACTTTAATAATCTTGTCGCAGGAGTCTATAACATTAATGTCACAGATTCAAATAATTGCCCTATTGTTCAGACTTCGCAGTCAGTGGATTCTTTAAGTACTGTAATAATTAACCCGCTGCCAATTCAAGCTTCAAGTGCTGTAACTAATAATCTTTGTCAAGGGGATGAATTAGGAATTATTAATATGGCGATCACTGGAGGTACTGTAGATACAATTACCGACTATGTTGTTACTTGGACAGATGTGAACAATAATATTGTCGGTTTTGGAATCCCAATTGACTCACTAGCTGCAGGAACTTATATATCTACAATAGAGGATAATAATTTATGCCTGACTTCAATATCAACTAAAATTACCCATCCAGATTCGTTAATCGTAAGCTCCATCGTTTATGAGGATTTGACATGCTACAGGTCGATTGACGGTGAAATTAATATTGCTGCATATGGAGGAGTAGGACCTCTTTATTCCATCGACTCAGGTCAAACATATACTTCGACTGGCGCATTTACGGGGCTAGATACAGGGTTTTATTATGTAAGTATTACAGATTTGAATTCATGCACTTCATATCCTTCAGGAATTACTCAAATTGAGTTGACTCAGCCTGATTCATTCTATGTGGATGTGGTTACCATCGAGGATGTGGGTTGCTTTGGAGAAAATACAGGCACAATAGAAATTACAGCAAGCGGGGGTAATTTACTATCGTACTCAATTGATGGAGGAATCACTTTGTCTGATTCTGCTTATTTCGATAGCTTATATGCAGGTAATTATAGCGTTCAGGTGGTGGATTCAGCAGGCTGTCAGGGCACAAATTCTAGTAATAATTCGGTAGATATTCTTGAGCCGACATTGCTTCAAGCCTCTGCCACGACTATTGTTGGGGTTAAATGCGAAATTGATACAAATGGCCAAGCAACAATAACTCCAACTGGAGGAGTTGCTCCTTACCAAATTATATGGGAAACTGGAGATTCTACCTTTACGCTTTCGGGTTTAAATGGGGTTCAATATTTATATACTGTCGCGGATTCAAACCTTTGTCTTTATGAAGGGGATATTAAAATCCCTACCACTGATGCAGATTGTGATTCCATTCCAGATGCAACAGACGGTTATGATGATTTTGATGGTGATGGTTTTCCGAACTATCTGGATACAGATTCTGACGACGATGAATTACCTGATTTATTAGAATCAAATTTCTCAAGAGATTCGGCATTTACTTATGGAGAAACTGATATAAGTAAATATTCAGATTGTGATGAGGATGGATCTCCCGACTTCTTAGATGTTGATTATTGCCAGACATTTAATCCAGGGGTATTTACTCCAAATGGAGATGGGATCAATGATAAATTAGTTATTCCTGGAATCAAAAAATATACACAGAGCATATTGACTATTTATAGCCCAACTGGTCAAGTGGTCTACCAAAAGTCTCCATATGATAATTCATTTGACGGCACATCTTCAAAATCAGTATTTATAAACAGAGGAGATGGTTATTTACCTACTGGGACTTATTTCTATACCTTAACAATTCCTGAAATAAGACAGTCGAACCCAACAGAGTGGAGAAAATCAGGATATTTATATTTACAGCGATGAAGAATTTTCGTTTTGGTACTGCTATATTTCTAGTTCTGATGTCTCAGAATTTTATCTACGCTCAGGAATCTTTGGTGGGTATTGGGTCATATGTATTTAATCCCTTGGTACTGTCTCCTTCATTTGCGGGAAAAAATACCGGAACACTTGCCATCCTGCAAGATTATAGATTTATGGGGAATATAGGAGCGCTTCCTGGTGATCAAAATAAAAATATTGTCTCTTTCGACTATGGTTTAGTAGATTTAAATTTAGGCTTAGGCCTTGCTATTTCCAATAGTGGATTTGGCCCCTCGCAAGCCTCAATTGTGCACTTAAGTACGGCATATCATCTTAAAGTAGGTCGAGGAGAAACCTTTTCTTTTGGAATGCGTCACAATATGGGAAATGTTAGCCGGGACCTTGAAGGTCTTAATCGAATAACTTTATCTGACCCTACTGTTAGTTTTAATACTTTCTCAGAGTTTGATTATGATCTTGATTTATCTGGAATTTATTCTTCTAGAAAAACATATGTGGGGGCAACAATTTTCAATGTTATTCCAGAGAAAGATTTAGTACAAGATATAAGCACTTTAGCTTTCACTCTATTTATGGGCTCAGAATATCAATATTCTCGTAACATTAGGCTTGCTTACAGCGCGGCATTTGTTGCTCCTACAAATGCAGGGAATATATTGTATTTATATGGACAGTATTTTATCACACCACAGTTTAAGGTGGGATTACATAAACATGCTCAGAATTGGGGATTTAACACAGTTTTTGCTCAAAAAGGATTCAATGTTTTTTATAAATATTCATTCTTAGCAGGGCCAATTAATTTGATGAGTTCTCATACTGTGGGCTTATCTTTTGATTTTATTAATGAACAAACAAAAATTGAAACACCTATATTTTTCCTTAATTAGCGCGCTTTTGGTGTTCATGAATTCTGAGGTCACTTATGGCCAAGAATTTCCTGACTATTTGCGTTCAAACTATGTATCTACTCCCTTAATAGATACCAAAGGGGATGATTTTGGTCTTGCTCCAATGACCAAGGGGTATTTTGTGTTTTGTTCAAATGGAAGAACTGGCTTGGGAAGAATTTTACGTGAACCAAAAATCGATTTGTTTTTATATGATTTGAAGAAAAATGAAATTTCTCTTTTTGATAAGTCTGGATTATGTGACCTTGATGATCATAGAAATAATATTGGTTCAGTAAGCTTCACATCAGATTTAAAAACATTATTTATTAGTCGTAATAGGTTTCAAAAAAATTACAACGGTATTGTGCCTTTTGAGTTAATGCAAGTGGATATTTTGGAAGAAACATCGGAATGCAGCACGTTACCATTTGTGAATCCAGACTATAGTTATCAGCAACCATTTTTTGATAGCAGGTCGAGCATCTTATATTTTATTTCAAATATTCCTGGGGGGAAAGGTGGTTTTGATGTATACGCTGCCAAGAGATATGCTGACCATACTTGGAGTCTTCCGGTTAATGTTGAAAGTGTTAATACCAGTGAGGATGAACTTTTTCCAACCACTGATTTTGATGGAAATATGTTTTTTTCTCGCCGCACAGAAAATATGGGCTTGGATATATTTTGCTTAATCAAAGAAACAACCTTTCCTGAAAGACTTCCTGGCCCATTTAACACTGAAGGTGATGACTTTAACTTCGTTGTTATTGACTCAAAAAATATTGTCATGTCCAGAGTAACAAAAAGGAATAAAAGTTCTGATATTCTCTTATTTTCTATATTCTTGTGAAAAAAGGAGTAATTCTATTATTCCTTTTAGCAGTCCTGTCGAATTGCTCAAATGAATATGTTGGAATTGATTCATTAGATATATCTGTTGGGCCCGACATTAATTTCCCTTTAGGTACGGTAGACATGACATTGGGTAATGTTGTTGGGAATTTGGGGATGGATACACAAAGTGATTCAACCGGAATATACCTAGAAACTAGGTTAGATTCTGTAGCTACAATATACGCGGATAGTCTTTTTCCGCAAATTCCTGTTGCTGCCATTGTTGATTCTTTCGGAATTGGCTCAGTTCAATTGCCTCAATTTCAGCTTCAAAATGGCATGTCATTAAGTCAATTTGGAAATGCTGCAGGTGGAACGACGGCGGCATTGGTAGCTAGTCTAAATGGGACGACTCAACCCTTTCCTGCTCTCGGCCCTTCAAGTGGAGGTACCTATCCAACATTGGGGAGTTCTCCGGTATGCGAAGCTTTATTGACAAGTGGTTCGGCAACTCTTCAGATTACAAATAACTGGCCAGTTCCTGTAAGTATAAATGTTGTTCTTTACGATATTACAAACGGTGCAGTGGTAACAAGCTTCCAGTTCACTAATGTTCAGTCCGGCTCTTCTCAGAGCCAAACAAAATCACTAGTCGGTAAAACTATATCAGGAAATTTACTTTACGATGTGGTATCAGTGAGCACTCCAGGATCATCGGGAGCATCGGTATATATAAATACTTCGGAAGAAGTAATAATGAATATGTCAATGTCAGGCTTAGAAGCCGAATCGGGAAGTGTGTATTTCCCTACAAGTGAGTTAAATACCTCGTCAGACTACATGACTTTCCCTATGCCTTCTGGTGTTCAGTTATCAAAAATATTTGTGGAAAGTGCTAATCTGGTCTATAAAATTAATAGCCCAATTCAAAGTGTCGTAACTACAGAGTTAACCATGCCCAATTCAAATGATGGTTTTGGAGAGTATTCAGTGCAAATTAATTCAGGGCCTTTATTAGCAGATACTGGAACAATAGTCATGACCAATGTGGAGTTAGACCTCACTACTAACCCAAATCTATCATATAACAGTCTAGGCTATATTGTGCATTCATTTTTGGCTGATATCAGTAATTGTATTGAGTTTGATGAGTCTGAGAATTTGACTTTTGAGTTTTCTATTCAGAATATGAAATTAAAAGGTATTGAAGGCTTTCTTGGGCAATTCTCTATTGAAGACTCCTCTTCCCTTACAATAGATTCAATAGGTGATTTAAAGTTTGATTATTTGAGTTTTTATGAGCCAGAAATTGATTTAGAAATAACAAATGGATTAGGTATACCAATGTTTTTTAGTCTTGATTTAGAAAGTGAAAATCAATTTGGTAAATTCTATGAAAGTGTTTTGAACTTTCCAGTAGCATATCCAGCTGACTATATTTTTCCGCTAGATCGTGAGTCAACAATGGAAATTCGCCCCAATAAAAATGATCCCTTTATTTCTCTACCCAATAATACTTTAACATTTAAATTTGGAGCTGATATAGCTTCAACATTCCAACAAAACCCATATGAGAATTTTATTTATAAAGGTGAAGACCTAAATGCCAATGTTATCCTTAGACAAAAAAGTAATATTGCTCTAAGTAAGCTAGTTATTTCAGACACTATAGATCTAGGAGGGCCCATGGATACAACTGGATTTTATAGATTAGACTCCTTATTCATCAATATTTCATACTCTAATAACCTTGGTATGGAAATGGAGACTACTTTAGATTTTCTTGATGCTGCCGATAGTATAGTCATGACTAAACCAATGTCTTTACTAGATGGAATTGGAGAGTCTACAATAGGATTAAGTAAAGCAGAAATCGGAGAGCTTTCAAATGTCTCGAAAATATCAATTGGACTAAAGCTAAGTACAGTTGGATTACCCGAGTCAATTACGTTATTTCCTGAGAGTTCCATCCTGATGAATTTAAGTTTAGGAGGCAAATTAAAGGTGAAGATTATCTAGTGCTATGAGAACTTTAATGCTTCTATTATTTGCCTTGATAATTAATCCTGAAAATGGATATTGTCAAAACGCATCAGGCGAATATTTATCACCTTCAATGCGGTTTGGGAGCTATCCAGCAGCTATTGATCAACCAATTTTTGCCGTGGAAGTAGGAGTTATAGACTTGGGAGTGAACTTGAATTTTACAGCTGGGGATATTTTAAAAGGCAATCAAACTGATAATTTGAGACGTCTTTCTCAAAATCGGGATTACGTTATACTTCGTAATAACCTTAACTCTAATTTATTTGCTGTTACGATTGGAAAAAAAGATTACCATACTGTATTTGGTATTGGCTTAAGGCAAGTAGGCGATTTTAGCATTGATCGGAATTTAATTCAAATTGCAACGGTAGGTTTTCCAGTCAATAATGAAGGTAGTTATCTAAATACTAATGACGGAGTAAATGCGCGCGCTGATTTATATTCTAGTATATTTTTCGGAATATCAAAGAAACTGGGTAAAAATTCAGTTGGCTTGAGAGTAAATTATAATAGCCTGATAATAGGAACATCTTTTGAGACAGATGAATTTAATTTTAATCGAGTGAGCACTGCTGATACAAATTATATTGGTCTCAAGTATAAAGTCGGATTGCAATCCTATGGCTTCCAATATTATCCTCAGCTACTCTTAGGTGACATTTCTGGGGTTCCTATTGTAAGTTCAAAAGGTAGATTAAGCATTGATATTGGATTTGAACAGCAGTTAAAAGAATATTTCAGATTTGGGATGAGTTTTAAGAATGTCTGGTTGAACAGAAACTTTGGACCAATTTCACGTCAGACTTGGTCTGGCGATGCTTCATTTTCAGGTGCAGATTATGTCATTGGTGTTGATAGTATGTCCAGTGTTGTTAGTGACATAGTTAATTATGATGTGAATAGTTTTCTTCCTGAGATCAGTTCAGAAGATAGTGAGTACCTAATTTCTGCTCCTACTTCGATGAAAGTATATTTTACGACTCGATTAAATAGTCAATCAAAATTAATAGTTTCTAATAATGTCACCTGGCATCCTAATAGACAAGATTATACACTTACTGGATTTGTCTATAATAAACCAAATAAAATATTGCATGTGGGATATGGTATTAATTGGTGGATGAATTATAATATTATTGATCTGAATTTAGCTGGAAAAATTCTTTTTAGTCCGTATTCACGATTCTCAATTGGGTTCAACAATCCTTTGAATATTCCCAGGTTTAATGGGGGAATTAGTGTCCTGGAAGGATTTTCAGGAGCGAATATATTTATTGGTTTGAGTTTCGGAAAATATGTTGAAAAAGATTTTTAGCCTTCTTTTACTTTGCTGCCTGAGCCATCAAATGTCTTCTCAAGTAATTATGGAGAGGTTGAGCTCTGTAAAGGCCAATAATAATTTTGATTTTGAAATAAGAGGTTCATTAGATGGGAAAATGGATTTATTCGTTTTAAGAGTGAATCCTGATAGTGCTGAAAACTTTGTGGTCTTTATACGTACACAAAAAGTCTTGGATGCTTTTTACAGATATCTCCTTTGCTTTCGATACAGATGTTTTAAAGATGATCAACCAATTTTTTTTCAAGGTCAAAGGGCATTGATGTATGACTACCCCACAAAGATTTATACGGATAGTAGAGGAAACCAGTACTTTAGTAGAAAGAATTTAATTGGGCTTTTAAAGACTATGGATAAAAACAAAAAAATACTAGCCCTACCCAAAAAATTTCGTAAACGTAAAAAATATTTTTTTCACTGAGTTCAATGAATTATAAATATATACTTGACCAATATTACAGTTTGCACACTGTATCATTATCTAAATTGAAGGAAGCAGATGAATTCAATCGATATGTTTTATTTGTTCTTTCGGAACCTCCAGAGTTTAGAAAAAAACATTGGGAAACCTTGAAAATTATTTTTAAGGAATTTAGCTCCTCTAAAATATCATTTGATAGTTTTTGGAAAGAGCTGCTAAAAATGGAAGCGGCAGAACTTGAGGAACGAGAAATTTTTAAATCTAAATTGTCTGTACTAGATAATCCAGTTGACTTAGTAGAGCACCTGCTAAATTTTAGCTTTCAAGACTTAAAGACTTTTGTTTACCGAAAATTTCTACCAAGTTCAAAGTTAAAATATGTAGAATTAGTCGAAAACGCCGAGGTTTATTTTGATAAATATGGAATGCCATCAGTTATCTCGGATTTGAATATCAAAAATGTTGGAATGCAGAAATTACTTTCTGCTGGATATTTTTTGTTAAAAAACAAAAGTAAGCTTACGTTACATAAGTCAATTACAAGTGATAAGCTTTTCTGTTTATGGCTATTGCTGGTCCTATCTGACAAGGATGATCCGGTAAGAACGTATATTACACGTCGCAGTAATATCGAAAATTATCGATCTTTTAGGAACTTCGTGAAGTCAAAAGGTGGAGTTTCTTGGACTTATAAGTATATTAATGGAGAATTAAGTTTTGCAAAATTGTCAAAAGGATAAATTTTTTCTATTACTTTTGACATAAATTATAGAATCCCATGAAAAAATTACTCATTTTCAGTTTATTACTAGGTTCCGTTACAAGCTACGGTCAAGAAGTTATATCCACATCAACTGATTCCGTTTCTGTCGTTTCTGACTCTATTGACTCTAGTCAAGCTTTAGAAGCTATAAAAGATGTGGGAATGCCAATTACAGCTGAGGATGCTACTACTGATGCTACTACTGATGCTACTACTGATGCTGATACAGATGCCCCGACGGCATTGGATGCTTTAAATAATGCTGTACTAGACGAAAATATAGAATCAGCTGATGCTGATGCTGATATGGATGCACCTGAAACTCCTGATGTAAAAGAGTCGATTGATCCTGCGGGTCCTGCTCTTTTAATAGGTTTTGGTCTCCTTCCAGGTCACGAGTCTTTTGTTAACGATGTGATTTCAATCCCTCTAAGGTTTTCAATAGGTGCAGATAACATTTTTAAGGGATTTGGACTGATGGCCCTTTATGAAAGAGCCTCTGTTTTAGACGGTAAGGTTTTTATAGACAATGATGATTTAGCGAGGGATGCATATTCAAGGTTAACATTTGGACCAACGTTTAGAATAAATAAATTCCGGATTGTTGCGGGAATGGATTTATTTGGCCCCATGGGCTTCTTTCGTTCCTCCGGCGCTGAAAGCGGTGTAGCGGGCTCAGGAAGAAAATTCTTAGGAGTTTCCTATGATGTGTTTAAAGGGTTTTATGTGGGGATAGATGCTTCATCATATGCAAGCGTTGGAATAATGATTAATTATTCCATTCCTCTTGGCAACCTTGATTCAGAATAAATTTAACTCAACCTTATAACAACGGCCTCCATTGAGAGGTCGTTATTTTTAAAAGCCGACTATATAGACATAGCATAAGCAAATGAAATCGGTCATAATCGTTAAGTTGTTATAGAGATAGTTGAAGGCTTTACCTTGAGTAAATACCTGAGTCCTGTAACGTACCTTTGCATTCCTCTTTTAAAAGACAAGTAATCTATGAATGTTTCTCATAATATTGATTCGCAAAACAATGGTATTCTAACTGTAGAAATCGAGCAAAATGATTTTGCAGTAAAAGTTGAAAAAGCTTTACTCGATTATCGTAAACGTGCCAATATTCCAGGATTTAGAATTGGAATGGCCCCTATGGGCATGATCAAGAAGCAATATGAGGCATCAGTTCGAACTGATGAAGTAAATAAATTGTTACAAGATGGCCTTTTTAATTATCTCGACAGTGAAAAATTGGAAATTTTAGGGCAACCATTGCCAGTTCCAAATACTGTTGATTTTTCAAATTCCAAGTTTCAGGTTGAATTTGAAATTGGCGTAGCACCTCAATTTGATTTAGACATAAGTCAAAAGACGAAACTTCCATACAACCAAATTAAGGTAGATCAGAACACAATTGATGAAGAGATGTCTAATCTCCAGAATCGATTTGGGAAAATGAGTGAGGTTGAAATAGTAGGAGAGCAGGACGTTCTGTTTGGTGATTTTATTGAGGTAGATAAGCGAGGAAACACTCTTGAGAATGGTTTGGTAAAAGAAGGACGACTAGGTGTAAAATCTATATCTGACAGAAGATTAAAGAAAGCCGCGTTGCTATTGAAAAAAGGTGATACAATTTCATTTAGTGCCTCAAAATCATTTGAAGATGATTTTGATCTTTTACAACTTTTAGGATTGAGTGAAGATGAAAAAGGAGCTACAATAGGTTTATTCAAACTTAATTTGAAGACAATCTATCATGTAGAGCCTGCAACTATTGATAAAGATTTATTTGATAAGGTCTTTGGCCAAGATGCAATAAATACTAAAGCTGAGTTTCTTAGTAAGATTCAAGAAGATATTGAAGGATTATATAAACGAGATTGTGACATTCATTTTTTTAATACTGTAACAGATCATCTTATGAAAACTAAGATGAACCTCCCTAAAAATTTCATGAAGAAGTGGATTAGTCAACAAGGAGAGACTCCTCCTACTATTGCAGAGATTGATGAGCAATGGCCACAGACTGAAAAGGCAATGCGTTGGCAATTAATTGAAGGTAAGTTACAACGAGAACATAATCTTCATGTTGATAAAGAAGAATTAGTGGCGTTTGCTGTAAAGATGGTGAAGTCAAGAATGTCTCAATATGGGCAAATGATGGATGATCAAGAAGTTGAGAAATTGGCATTGAATGTTTTAGAAAATCGCGAGCAAGCAGAGCAGCTCTCCGAACAACTTCTTCAAGATAAAATGTTAGAATTTTTCAAAGAGTCTTTTTCTTTGAAACTAGTGGATATTACATATGCTAATTTTCTTAAATTGGTAAAAAAAGCTAAAAAATAAAAGAAATTAATATGGATTTAGGAAAAGAATTTAGCAAGTTTGCAACTCTTGATAAAGGCATAAGCAGCATGCATTTGCAGGACTATGTGCAGAGTTCATTAACACCTTATATTATTGAGGAGCGTTCTTTGAATGTTGCGCAAATGGATGTTTTCTCTCGATTGATGATGGACCGTATAATCTTTTTAGGGACAGGTATCAATGACCAGGTTGCAAATATTGTCCAGGCACAACTTCTTTTTTTAGAATCTGCTGATAGTAAAAAAGATATTCAAATTTACATGAATAGTCCTGGTGGATCTGTTCATGCTGGACTAGGCATTTATGATACTATGCAAGTTGTTACTCCGGATGTGGCAACAATATGCACGGGAATGGCGGCATCTATGGGCGCTGTGCTTCTATGCGCGGGAGCAGAGGGGAAGCGGTCCGCTTTAAAGCACTCAAGGGTAATGATACACCAACCAATGGGTGGTGCTCAAGGTCAGGCGAGTGATATGGAAATCACCTTGCAGGAAATTTTAAAGCTGAAAAAAGAACTTTATGAGATTATAGCTAGCCACTCTGGTCAACCATTTGATAAGGTGGAACTTGATTCTGACAGGGATTATTGGATGACATCGACCGAAGCCAAGGAATACGGCATGATTGACGAGATCCTTGAAGGTAAAAGAACTACCTAATGGCGGATGTTTCTCAATGTTCTTTCTGTGGCAGACCAAAGTCTGATGCTGGACTTTTAATTGCGGGTCTTGACGCTCATATTTGTGAATCATGCATAGAACAAGCTCATGAAATTGTTCTTGAAGAAGGCAAGGAAACCAAAGTTGAAAAGGAAGAAATTCTGAAGTCTCCAAAGCCTAAAGAGATATGCGCTCATTTAGATAAATATGTAATAGGGCAAGAAGATGCAAAAAGACATTTAAGTGTTGCTGTTTACAATCACTATAAGCGCGTGCTAAAAGGAAAAGTTGATGATTTCGAAATTGAGAAATCTAATGTCATTCTAGTAGGAGAAACAGGGACAGGTAAAACATTGCTGGCTCGAACTATTGCTAGAATGCTTAATGTGCCTTTTGCGATTGTTGATGCTACAATTTTAACGGAGGCAGGTTATGTTGGCGAAGATGTAGAGAGTATCCTAACTAGACTCCTTCAAGCCGCGGATTACAATGTTCAGGCAGCAGAAAAAGG
>MDSW01173171.1_pt1 | contig 12999 bp, 12 predicted proteins | sample 811171 | NCBI WGS metagenome assembly MDSW01 (sample SAMN05326641, study PRJNA326480) | marine metagenome | isolation source: seawater | place: Atlantic Ocean: North West | collected 2012 | reverse complement strand
ATTTTTTAAATAGCTAGGTATAATTCTTTTTCAACATGGAGATAATCAATGGAACTAAAAGATAAAGTTATAGCAATTACGGGTGGTGCATCAGGTTTGGGTGAAGCATCAACCAGACACTTTGTATCTAAAGGTGCAAAAGTCATGATTCTTGATATTAATGATGATAATGCAAAAGCTATTTGTGATGAGCTGGGCGATGACAATGTTAAATATGTAAATACGAACATTATGGAAGAACAGCCCGTAATGGAGGCCATGTCAAAAATTGAAGAGTCGTTTGGCAAATTGCATGTTGCAATCAACTGTGCTGGAACAGGTTATGGCGCAAGAATTATTGGTAAGGATGCACCTCATCCATTGGATCATTTCAAATTTATTATCGATTTAAATTTAGTTGGGACCTTTAACGTTATGCGTTTAGCAGCTGAGTTTATGGATAAAAATGAAGCTGGGGAAGATGGTGAAAAGGGAGTAATTATAAATACTGCTTCCATCGCAGGCTATGAAGGTCAAATTGGACAGTCAGCCTATAGTGCTTCAAAAGCTGGTGTTATTGGCTTAACTCTTACTGCTGCTAGAGATTTGGCAAGGCATGGGATTAGAGTTAACACTATTGCACCAGGAATCTTCGATACTCCTTTAATGAAAATGGCCCCAGAAAAAGTCAGAGATCCTTTGCTTGAATCAACTCAGTTTCCTCATAGGTTTGGAATTCCATCTGAATTTGGTAATCTAGCTGCACATATTGTTGAAAATACATATTTAAATGGTGAAACAATTAGACTTGATTCAGCCATGCGAATGAAACCAAGATAATAATGCAATACTCAGCATATTATGTTGAAGAGAAAGATGGTGTTTTTTCTGCTTCCATTTCCAAGCTGGAACTTGAAAAGCCGGCAGATGGATTTGTTCAAATAAACGTATCTCACTCTTCATTAAATTATAAAGATGCTTTGTCAGCCTCAGGAAATAAAGGGGTAACAAGAAATTATCCATTTGTTCCAGGAATTGATGCTGCGGGAATTATTACCGACGCTAATTCTTCGTCATTTAATGAGGGAGATGAAGTTATAGTCACAGGATATGACTTGGGTATGAACACCCCAGGTGGTTTTGGGGAATACATTAATGTTCCAGCTGGCTGGGTTGTAAAAAAGCCTTCTGCTCTGACAAGTTTAGAGGCTATGTCTATAGGCACCGCTGGTTTAACAGCAGCTGCTAGCGCATTAAAAATCTATGAATCTTCTCAAGAATCAGATCTGCCTGTTTTAGTATCAGGTGCCACTGGTGGCGTGGGCTCTATTGGTGTAATGCTAATGTCTAAATTGGGCAAAGAGGTTTCTGCATTAACAGGAAAATCTACATCGACTGATTTTCTTAAATCTATTGGAGCAAGCAATATAATTATGCGTGATGAATATTTGGAGACTCCTGCTAAAGCTATGGAGAGACCAATGTTTTCATCTGCCATTGATACGGTTGGAGGAAATGTATTGAGTAAAATGCTTCCTCAAATTTCACCTCATGGTGTTGTTGCGTGTTGTGGCAATGTTGCGGGTATTGAAGTTAACACAACAGTGTTTCCATTTATTTTAAGAGGCATAACGCTTTCTGGTATTGATTCAGCAGAATCATCGCTAGCATTTAAAACTAGTATTTGGAATAAATTTGCTGATGAATGGAATTTAGATCTTTCATCAATGATAAAAACTGTTACAAAAGAAAATTTACAGCAAGAGATTGATCTTATTCTGCAGGGTGGTCAACAGGGTAGAGTGGTCTTAAAACATGGGGAATAACTATGCCAGATAAATATGATGAATACTTTGAATCACAAGAAGCTAACGAGGACAGCAAATCTGATTCCAGAGTTGCGCTAATACTCATTGCAGTTTTTGTTGTTGGAATGGTTTTTTGGGTTTCTGGTCAGTAACTACTCAGATAAAAACTTCTCAGCATCAAGTGCAGCCATACAGCCAAATCCTGCGGAGGTAATAGCTTGTCGATAAATTTGATCTGAAACATCGCCTGCTGCATAGACTCCAGGCACACTGGTAGCAGTAGCCATGCCATCCGTTCCTGATTTAATGTTGATGTAATCATTTTTCATTTCAAGTTGGCCTTTAAATATTTCAGTATTAGGGTGATGACCAATAGCTATAAATACTCCTGTTAAATCAAGTTTTTTGCTCTCTTCGTCATTCACTATTTGAATTGAGTGAACACCCTTATCATCTCCAAGCACCTCGTCTAATTGAGAATTCCAATGCATCTCAATTTTGCCTTCACTTACAGCTTCAGCAACTCTATCTCGAAGAATTTTTTCAGCTCTAAGTTCATCTCTTCGATGCACAAGATGAACCTTTGAGCAAATACGAGATAGATACAATGCCTCTTCAGCAGCGGTATTTCCACCACCGATTACAGCAACCTCCTGATTGCGATAGAAAAATCCATCGCAGGTAGCGCAAGCAGAAACCCCTTTGCCTAAAAATTCTTTTTCTGAGGGTAAGCCAAGATACTTTGCGCTTGCTCCAGTTGAAATGATGAGTGAATCACATGACCATTTCTTACTACCTACTAGTTTGAAGGGTTGCTCAGATAACTTGGTTTCATCTATGTGATCATTAACTATTTGAACATCAAACTGTTCTGCATGTTTTTTCATTCTTTCCATTAACTCTGGGCCTTGCAAACCATCAGAATCACCAGGCCAATTTTCTACGTCAGTTGTGGTGGTAAGCTGCCCACCTTGTTCTGCACCTGTAATTAGCAATGGTTTAAGTCCTGCTCTAGCAGCATAAATACCCGCAGCATAACCTGCTGGACCTGAACCTAAGATAATGAGTTTATGATGTTGATATTCCATGTGCGAATTATAAGATAGAGAGTAAAGAAATTGTTATCTTTTCTAACTAAATACGCTATATCTCAATATAATATTGAAAACAGGAGTCAATCATCGCTAAACAGCCAGAGCAATCAAATCTCTCAGCAGGTACGCTGAAAAATGTTTTTGCATTTTTTTGCTTAGGCTCAGTTCTATATATTTTTATTTCACTGGTTTCTTATTCTCCACTTGATCCAAGTCTTTCATCGGTAAGTTCGCTTTCTAGCTCCATTGAAAATCTTGGCGGGCCTTTTGGTGCATACCTTTCTGACGCTTTATTTTCAGTTGCTGGAATTGGAGCATATTTATTTTTATTAGTTATCTCTTTTGTTGCGGTCAAGCTGTTATTTTTTTATCGACCATCTGATAGAACTCATAAAATTATTAAGATTATTTCAGCAATAGTTTTGCTGTCATCATTTTCAGCATTAAGTGAATTTTATTATTCAGGCGATTATTTTCCCCAGTCTTCATCTGGCGGTTTGATAGGAGCATTGATCTTTACCAATCTTTCAAATATTTTTGGGGTGGTTGGTTCTTTGATCTTTATTATTATTTTCTTTCTCGCTTCAATCTCTCTAACTTTTTCATTTTCCTGGTTATCTGTCATAGATGCTCTTGGGCATGGCGTTAAGTATCTAATGTTAGAGCTCGGAGCTCAAATCAATAATTTATTTAAATTTTTAATAACAGCATTTAAATCTATTGATTTTTCAAAATTGAAATCGAAGGATGAGCCTGTCTTTGAGCGCTCTGTTGCAGAAGCTAAACCAAGAGAGCTCAATCTTCCTAAATCTTCTGCAACGTCAGCTCAACCAGAAAATAAGCCAGAAGAGATTCCTAAACCAGCATCAAAAGCAGAGACTCCAAAAAATGAATCAGCAGCAACATCCACTGTTTATAAGCCAAAAGATAAAAATGCAAATTCAGAGATGCCCTCAACAGATCTCCTTGATAGAGTTCTAGACGATGGATCATCTCTCACAAAAGAGCAGCTTGATGAGGTAGCAGATAGACTGGAAATTAAGTTGCAAGAATTTGGAGTTGAGGCAAAGGTTGTTTCTGTTATTCCTGGGCCAGTAGTGACTAGATTTGAAATTCAACCTGCTCCAGGTACTAAGGCAAGTAAAATTACAAACATTGCTCAAGATATTGCAAGATCGCTTGCAGTAATGAGCGTTAGGGTAGTTGAAGTTATTCCCGGAAAGTCAGTTGTTGGTATCGAAATACCCAATACAAATAGAAAAATGGTTCGCCTGACAGAAATATTGTCCTCGGATACTTTCCATAACTCCACCTCTCCCTTATCGATGGCACTTGGTCATGATATAGCTGGAAAACCAATAGTTGTTGATCTTGCTAAGATGCCACATTTGTTAGTTGCGGGCACAACTGGATCAGGCAAATCTGTTGGATTAAATGCCATGTTGCTGAGTCTATTATTTAAATCAGATCCTGAAGCCGTACGTTTAATAATGATTGACCCTAAAATACTTGAGCTATCTGTCTATGAAGGCATTCCTCATCTTCTTACTCCTGTAATTACAGATATGACGGATGCATCTAATGGACTCAGATGGTGCGTAGCCGAAATGGATAGACGGTATAAATTAATGTCAGAAATGGGAGTTAGGGGTTTGGCCGCCTTTAACCAAAAAGTAGCCGAAGCTAATGCTGCTGGCACGCCACTGCTTGACCCTTTCCAAGAAGATGAGGAAGTGCCACTCGAGGAATTGCCATCAATAGTTGTGGTTGTTGATGAGTTTGCAGATATGATTATGATTGTTGGAAAAAAGGTAGAGCATTTAATTGCAAGAATCGCTCAAAAGGCAAGGGCAGCTGGAATCCATTTGATTTTGGCAACGCAGCGACCATCTGTTGATGTTATTACCGGGCTTATTAAAGCAAATGTACCATCAAGAATTGCCTTTCAAGTATCTTCTAAAATTGATTCACGCACCATTCTTGACCAAGGAGGGGCTGAACAACTCCTTGGTGCAGGCGATATGTTATACATGCCAGCTGGGCAAGGTGTTCCTGAACGTGTTCATGGTGCATTTGTAGGTGATGACGAAGTTCATCGAGTTGTAGACAGTTGGAAGCAGAAATCAGAGCCAAATTATCTAGATGAGATTACATCAGAACTTCAGGAAACAGGACCAATTCCAGGTTGGTCTGATGTGGATAACTCTGACTCATCTGATGAGAATGATGAGCTTTATGATGAAGCAGTTGCGTTTGTCATAGAGTCAAGAAGAGCCTCCATTTCAGCCGTGCAAAGAAAATTAAGAATTGGCTATAATCGTGCGGCTAGAATCATTGAGGCAATGGAGATGGCAGGCTTGGTTTCTGAAATGAGCAGTAACGGAAGTCGAGAGGTCTTGATTCCAAAACAGCAATGATTTTTAGATTCATTTTAATGCTTTTAGCTTTCAATCTTTCAACAGATATTCACGCATCAAAAATTTCAACAGATATACTTTCCAGTGAATTAAAAAAAAACTATTCATTTGTTGAGAAATCACTTAATCAATCTGATTTAAAGATTCAAACTTCTTCTGGAAAAATTTTATTTGATCAAGCTGGAGTAACAGTAAATGTTTTAACACCCTTTAAAGAAAATTATAGAATTGAGGCAGGCAGAATTGAAATTCATGATGTATTTTTAGATCAAAAACAGATCATTGATATTGATCAGTTAGATAACTTTTTTCTTAATATTTTAATAAATGGAATTGATAAGAATTCTGAAGAATATTCAATCAGCTCTATCAATGATGCAACTATTGAAATTATTTCAACTAAAACCTCAAATTCAATTCAATTTTCATTTATCGCTAACAAATTAAATCTTATTCGTTATAAAGATTCTATCGGGGTTGAGCATGGAATAGAGTTAACACCATTATGACAAAACTTTTTCTAATTGCATGTGGAGGGGCCTTGGGAGCACCTCTAAGGTATCTCATTAATGATTTAATGAAAAACTTATATTTTTTCACTTTACCAACCGGGACAATGCTTGTTAATTTTATTGGATGTTTTTGTATTGGCATTGCCATGGCTTATATTCCAGATCTTAAATCTAATACATACTTTTTTATAATTATTGGATTTTTGGGCTCCTTTACAACTATGTCAGCCTTCTCCCAGCAAACAATCGAAATGCTATACAATGGTAAAGAATTAAATGCATTGATATATGTTGTTGCATCAATTGCATCGTGTCTGATAGGAACTTTTTTAGCTTACTCTTTATTTAAAAATACTTAATACATGATTGATACAAATTTAATAAAAAATGATCCAGAAGCGGTTGTTAAAAATTTAGAATCAAGAAACTATAATTTTAAGATTGACGCATATAAAAGTTTGGAAGCAAGTCGAAAACAATTTCAAACTGAAACAGAAGATCTTCAGGCTAAACGTAACTCATTGTCAAAAGAGTATGGATTGCTTAAAAAAGATGGTAAAGATGATCCGGTTCTCAATACTAAGATTGAAACTATAAAAAGTCAGCTAGATACTTGTGCAAGCAAATTAACTGAAATTCAATCAAGTCTGAGAGAATTTTTGCTTGATATTCCTAATATTCCTTCTGACTCTGTCCCAAATGGTTCGAGTGAAGAAAATAATGTCAAAGTTAGGGAGTTTGGCGAGCCGAGTATATTAAAAGGTAAAGATCATCTGAATATTACTTCAATGATTGATACAGAATCTGCAAATCTTTTGGCGGGGTCTCGTTTTGCAGTGCTGAGAGGAGAAATTGCAAAATTACAACGTGGCTTGATTGCGTTTATGCTTGATAAGGCTCATGAACATGGGTATACAGAACATTATTTACCAATGATTTCTAATTCTGAATCTTTAACTTCAACTGGCCAGCTACCAAAATTTGCTGATGACTTATTTCAGCTCACCGATGATTATTATTTAATTCCAACTGCTGAAGTACCATTAACCAATCTCTATAGAAATCAGATTATTGATTTAGATGAATTCCCACTTAAACTTTCAGCCCATACAAGCTGCTTTAGATCCGAGGCCGGAAGTTATGGTAAGGATACCAAGGGATTGATTAGGCAACATCAATTTGAAAAAGTTGAGTTAGTGCAGATTTGTCACCCTGATAAGTCTTTTAAAGCTTTAGAAAATCTTACCTCTCATGCTGAAACAATTCTTAAGGAGCTTAATTTGCCTTATCAGGTAGTTGAATTATGTACAGGAGACTTAGGGTTTTCTGCAGCAAAAACATATGATTTAGAGGTTTGGATTCCAAGCCAAGAAACTTATAGAGAAATATCGTCCTGCTCAAATTGTACTGATTTTCAAGCCAGAAGAGCTAAGATTAGATTTAAAGAAGAGGGTGCTACAAAATTGGTTCATACTCTTAATGGATCCGCGCTTGCAGCAGGTAGAGCATTGATTGCAGTTATTGAAAATAATTTTGATCAAAAGAGCACAATTACCATTCCAGAAGTGCTCCAGGATTATACAAAGTTTGCCTCAATTGAAGTCTAATGAAATATATTCAAATGTTACCTAAATGTTTCTTTTATTAAGGTAAAAACAGGTATAGAATTGTGAGATCGTCTTTATTTTAATTTTGTAGAGGGAAATTATGAAATCATTGCGTAACTTATTCATGGTTGCTGTCCTAATCGCTGTTCCAGCATTTGGCCAGGAGCTTACTTCAGATATTACTGGAACAGTAACAAACGGTGCAGGAGCTCCAGTTAGCGGGGCTACAGTTAGTGTTACCTATACTCCAACAGATACTACTGTTACAAGAACAACAAGTTCAAACGGTCGATACAATGCAGGTGGTTTAAAGCCTGGTGGTCCGTATGAAGTAAGTGTTCAGTCTAGTGCATACAGTTCAGAAACTACAGCTGGCATAACATTGATTGTAGGAGACACCAAAAGATTGAATTTTATTCTTGAGTCAATTGATGAAGTGGTTGTCGTTGCAAGCGCAGGAACCGCACTAGATACAGGGTATGGTTTTGGTACAGCTTTGACTGCAAAAGATATAGAACAGAACGCTTCAGTTAATAGAGATTTAAAAGACTTCATTAGATTGAACCCTATGGTTTCTCTTGATGATGCTGAGGATAACTATGAAGCAATTTCTATTGCTGGTGCTCATCCGAGAACCAATGATTTAAGGGTCGACGGAACGTCATTTAATGATGATTTTGGTCTAAATGATAATGGATATCCTGCACAAAGAAGCCCAATTTCTCTTAATGCGATTGAACAGCTATCAGTTAAAGTTGCTCCTGCTTCTGTTGAGTATTCAGGTTTTAGAGGTGGGGTTATCGAAGTAATCACTAAGTCTGGAACAAACGAATTCACTGGAGAGCTCTTCTCATATGATCGAGGTGATTCATTGATGGGTGATGAGTCTAATGGCGATGAGTATGACTTTGATCTAGAAGATACGTCTGAAGGATTCGCTTTTGGCGGACCGATAATTAAAGATAAAGCCTTTTTCTACGTAACATATGAGGAGGCAAGTATTAATAAGCCCATTACTCACGGACCTCAAGGTTCTGGACTTCCAAATATTCAAGGCATTACGGTTGCTGAAGTAGACCAGATTAGAAATATAACTATAGATAAATATGGTTTTGATCCATTGGGATACACATCTAGCAATCAATCAGAGCAAGAATTTATAACAGCTCGATTTGATATCAACATCACAGATAATCACAGATTAACTCTTAATCACAAAGAGGTAGAGAGTTCAAAATTAAATGGTGCAAATAGTTCATATGGAACTTTTAGCTTCTCTTCTGCTGAGTACCAAAAAGGTGAGAACACTGAAACAGATGGTTTCTTGCTAGTTTCAAACTGGTCAGATGATCTAATTTCTGAGATAAGTTACTCAACCAAAACTCAAAAGACATCACAAATGTCACCTGTAGGACAAAATCTGCCATCTTTTGAAATTGACAATTGTGGAGCGGCCGGTATTTCATGTGAATTAGGTCCTGATATATTCAGAAGTGCAAACGCATTAGATACTGAGAATACCTTTTTTAAGGCTAAGCTAACTTACTATGATGATAATCATAAATGGACTGCTGGTTATGAAATGAAAGAGTGGGATATTTATAATGTATTTATAGTAGCTCAAAATGGTTCATATTCATTTGACGGTATTTCAGGATATGAAAGTCAAAATGCTACATCATTCTTCCACAACAACTCTAGGGACTTAACAGAGGCTGGCGGCGCTGCAATATTTAAATATGATTTAACTTCTATGTATATTCAGGATGAGATAGAGATATCTGATAAATTAAATGTCTTGGTCGGTTTAAGATATGACCAGTTTGATTCGGATGATTCTCCATCATTAAACCAAGGTTTTGTTGATGCTTATGGTTTTGCTAATGGAGGTATTGCTGGCACTGATCTATTAAATTATAGATTTAGTTTTGAATATGAGATTGATGATGTTAGTTCATTAAAAGGTCTATATGGTACTTTCTCCTCTAAATTACCTACCGTTTGGATATCAAATGCTTATACCAACGACGGAGTTAGAATTGCAGCATACAATGGGGCAAATGCTCCTGGATGTGACCCTACTACTGGAGTTACCTCAACGATGCCTGCTTGTGTAGGTTCAGCAATTCAGAATGCCCCTTTAACTGATGCAGTTATTAACTTTATCGCACCAAGTTTTGAATGGCCCGAAACTAAAACTCTAAATTTGACTTACGACAGACAGATTGGAGACTGGTTAATGACCGCAACCTACTTACATTCTGATCAAGAAGAGGCTTTGTATAAGATTATTGATGGGTCTCCTTTGAGCGGTGACCAACCTTTAACTCCAACACTGAAAGCGCCTGATGGAAGACCAATTTATAACCAAACAGGCGGTAGAGGTACTTATAAAGGCGGTCTTTATAATCAAGGTGGAGGAGAAAGAGAGGTAATATCTGTAGCCTTCTCTAGATACTTTAATGATGGTGATTCTTCATTATCACTTGGGTACACCAATCAAAATATCAATGAGCTTAGCGGAATGGCATCTACTACAGCCAATTCCAGTTATGGTAAGTATGCAGCCTCAGACTTTAACAATAGAACTGCAGGACGTTCAATATATGAAACAGAGCATAGATTTTTTGCAACGTTATCATCAACGCACTATTTCTTTGGAGCTGATAAGCCAACAACATTCAATTTATTCTTTGAGAGAAAATCAGGCTTACCGGGTACATACACTTGGGATACTTTTGAAAGATCACCTTCGCGTTATCAAACCCGCGCATTTGGATATGAAAATAACCTAAATGATGACAGTGCCCATTTGTTATATATTCCAACAGGACTGCTTGATCCAAACGTTTGTTGGGGCTCTTGTAACGGTGCTCCTGACTTGGTTGTTGCAAACCAGGTTATTGACCTTCTGCACAATCAATTGGATTTAGAAAAATATGCAGGTCAAATACTTCCAACTGGTGTTTTTGAATATCCTTGGCAAACGACTTTAGATCTTAAAATTACTCAAATCCTCCCAGGATTTAGAGCTGATGATGAATTTGTTATTAGTTTAGGTATTGAGAATCTATTAAATCTAATAGATTCTAACAAAGGCGAAATCAGATATGGAAGTTATACCGGAACTGTAGATGTTCTAGATATGCAAATGAGTGATGATTTCTCTAAATACATTTATCCAAATTCTAGGGGAGGAGCTGATTTAGCATTCAGATTTAATCCAAGCAATCCTCAAGAAATCAGAAAATCAGCTGTAAATAGCATTTGGAGAGCTCAACTCGGCTTTACATATAAGTTTTCTTTTTAAGAAGGTTTAATATTTTAAAAGGGCGGTTTTTACCGCCCTTTTTTTGTTAAAATTAATTATGTCATTTAATACTATTCCTGCATTTTCTATGTCTGATATTCAGAAAAGAGATGCTAAGACAATTGCAGGGCTTAAGTTAGCATTAACCACCCATGGTTTCTTTACCATCACTGATCATGGAATAGCAGATGATATTCTTCAATCCAGCTATAGATTAAGTAAAGATTTTTTTTCACTACCTGAGAATATAAAAAATACTTATGCTCATCCTGAAAAGGCTGGAGCAAGAGGTTATACGCCATTTGGGAAAGAAACTGCTGTTGGTGAATCAACTCCTGATCTCAAAGAGTTTTGGCATCATGGGCCCATGATCAATGATTCATATGATCACAGGATCTCCGGCAATATACCAGTTTCAGAGATTCCTGATTTTAATAGCCAATTTGATTTATTGTTTAATCAGCTAAATTTATTGGGTATGAAAGTTTTGAGTGCTATAGCTGTAATTTTAGGGAAGGAGTCATCATTTTTTGATAGCTGGGCACTTAAAGGAAATTCTGTATTGCGATTAATTCATTATCCTCCAATTAAAGATTCTTCTAATATATTGCGTGCACGAGCTCATGAAGATATCAATTTAATCACTTTATTAGTAGGCGCAGAAGAATCTGGGTTAGAGGTACAAAATCCTGAGGGTAATTGGATTCCAATCGAAGCAAAAAGTAAATCTATAGTATGTAATATTGGAGATATGATGCAGTTAGTAACACGCTCACAACTCAAAAGCACCAGCCATAGAGTAATAGATCATAATGCTGGTTCATCAGCTTCTCGATATAGCATGCCTTTTTTTCTGCATCCGTCACCAGAAATTGATCTTTGCTCAATTGTAGATGATTCAATCGAATCAATAAGCGCGCATGATTTTTTAGAGGAAAGACTTAGGGCTATTAAGTTATACTAAATCATGACAATTACCTCTCTGTTTCAAATTATTATTGGCTTCATTGGGCTTGTTTGTATTGCCATACCATTTTCAAAAAACAGATCATCAATAAATTATAGACATATTATTGCAGCTATATTTTTACAGATTATCTTGGCTTTTGCATTGCTAAAAATTCCATTCATCGTTCAGATTTTTGCATATCTCTCAGAGGGTGTAACTGCTCTGCAGGCTGCTACTCAAGAAGGGGCACAGTTTGTCTTTGGCTATTTAAGCAATAGCTCTACATCACCATTTGAAACTTCGGGAACAGGCAACGCTATGATTTTTGCGTTTCAGATCTTACCCTTGATTATAGTGATCTCGAGTTTGTCGGCATTGTTATGGTTTTGGAATATTTTGCCATTAATTATTAGGGCTATATCTAAAATATTTGAAAAACTATTTAATATTGGTGGCCCAATTGGATTAGGTGCAACTGCTAATATTATTATGGGTCAGGTAGAGGCACCTCTGCTTGTAAGACCATACTTATCCAAGATGAGTGAAAAAGAATTATTAATTCTAATGACCGCGGGCATGTCGACTGTTTCTGGGTCTATCATGATTGCATTAGTTTCGATGTTGGCACCTCAATTTCCAGAAATCAATCTAATTCAACACCTTGTTTCAGCTTCAATCTTATCTATTCCTGCTGCGATCATGTATGCCAATATTATGATTCCATCATCAGAAGTTACTAATTTTGACGGCAATTCTGTACCTAAGGTTTATGATAGCTCTATGGATGCTATCACTCGAGGCACAAGAGATGGACTCGATATATGTTTGAATGTCGGTGCAATTTTGATTGCATTTATAGCCCTAGTCTCACTATTGAACTCTTTGCTTGGTATCCTTGGTGGCTGGATCGGTATATCGGACCTATCCTTACAATTGATTCTTGGTTTTATTTTCTTTCCAATCGTATGGTTAATGGGTGTTCCTTTATCTGAAACTTTGGCTTCAGCTGAGTTATTAGGCTTAAAGACGGCCTTGAATGAGTTTGTTGCTTATGGCGCTCTTGCAAACATAGAGCCAGGCATTTTATCGGATCGATCTAAGTTAATTACTTTGTATGCACTATGCGGTTTTGCTAACTTCTCTTCTGTTGGAATTCTAGTCTCTGGTATTGGTGCAATGGCTCCAGAAAGAAAAAATGACCTTATAAAAGTCTCTATCAAAGCATTGATTGGTGCAACACTAGCTTCTTGTATGACAGGTTTGGTTATAGGTATTTTTTAATTTAGAAAAACAATTGAGGCATTTAAAAATGCTGCAAATGAT
>MDSW01198155.1_pt1 | contig 13000 bp, 22 predicted proteins | sample 811171 | NCBI WGS metagenome assembly MDSW01 (sample SAMN05326641, study PRJNA326480) | marine metagenome | isolation source: seawater | place: Atlantic Ocean: North West | collected 2012 | reverse complement strand
ATCTGCCCTATTTTGTGGTGCTCTAGAGCCAGAACCTCTAGGCTGTACTGTAAAACCATTAGTCTTACCTACCCGTCTTAAAACTTCTATAAGATATTTAGCTTTTTCATCGTACTCAATTTTCATTATATATCTGTATTTATTCATACCGTACTCCAGATTAAAGATTAAAATGCCCGTAGAGCTACTCAGGCCAGGATTGAGACATTATTCTGCCCTACCCTAACCCACCGTATTAGTGTTCTAATAAAGTGGGCTAGAATCGAACCTCAATCCTTATTCGCTATCTTTTAAATACATCCTATGGAATTCTCGCCTATCTATAAATTTTCCCTCACCGTTACAAGTAGGGCACTCTATATATTTCTGGTCTGGTTTCTGGTCTTCTTTTTCTTCTTCTTCTTCAAAGATTCCATTGTCTTCAAAGTTTCCAAATAGTCCGTTTAAATTAGGATAATCTTTAGGATTTAATATCATTATTCACCTCAATTCGTAATAGAATAGTATTATTAACATGGTCTAGTAGCCTTTGAGTTTCTTTTTTTGATCGAGATTTTGCTCGTAATCCCAACACCACCTCTTCACCATAGTATATGTAAAATTCATTTTCTCTATCGTCACCTTTTCCAAAATGTCTTATGTGGTAAGTCTTTCCAAACGGATAATTTTTATTCATATTTTGCACCTATAAGTTTTTAAGTAGAAAAGCTATAACATTACAAGTAAACGAATTGCCTAACATTTTATATCTTTGAGTATTGGAAATTTCAAATATTTCCCCGTTTTCTTTTTGTCCACACTTAGTATAATTATCGGGCATTGTTTGGAGTCTTTCACATTCTAACGGAGTTAATTTTCTATAACTCATTGGTGGAAGATAAACCTTTGGCTCTCTATGCCCACCCCCCATAGTAGTCAAACAAGGTGACTTTCCTTGATCTGAATAAACGGCTTTAATAGCTCTATAGCCCTTTAAATCGGCTTCTCCTATTTGTTTGCATTTTGAATTAGACTCAAAAACTATTTGTCTTCTATGCTTATCAAAGTAAGACTTTAAGTTTCCACCTTTAAAATAATTAGCATCTAAACAATGAGATTTATCCCTATCAGTCTTACCAGATTCTAGGATATCTTTTAAAAATATACCGGAGTCTTTTGGTATTTCATTTTGATCAACTTCCAAATTAGTCCAATATAACCGTTGACGGTTTTGGGCACTAAAGGATGCGGAATTGATACGGATAGGCGAAACACCTAGTTTTTCTGTAATAATGTTTTCCCATTCTTTCTTCATTTTTACATTTTCAAATAAAAATTTAACATCTGGATTTAATGTTCTTAAGGTTTCTAAAGCTTCAAAAACTTTATAGAATAATCCAGACCTATCACCATTTAAACCTTTTCCGTTTCCCTTTGCAAACGATAAGTCTTGACATGGAAAACCTGACACTATCAGATCAATAGGTGGTAGCATAAAAAATGGTATCTTTGGGTTTTTAACATCCCCTAAATGTATGGTACTCGGAAAATTTAATCTAGATACCCCTACTCCGTATTGATCAATCTCGCAAGCAAAATACTTGTCAACCTTTTTATTTGATTTTAATAGTGCTACTTGTAAACAAGAATCACCATCACATAATGATAAGATATTCATTAATCACCTTTCTCAATTTCATCTTGCATGGTTAATAATTCGTCAATAACAAAAACAATAACATAAGCAAATATAAACACTATTCCTAATTCTAACATTAACATTTTTTATCCTTTCTCTTTGGTTAATAAACTCTTAATCGAGCATATCCGTTAGGATATACTCTGTTAAAAGTTTATTAATTTTGTGTATAGATATCGTTAAACTCTTCTTCACTTAACCAAGTATCATCTTTTTCTAGATACTCGATATCATAACTATGATAATTCTCTTCTTCTACTCTTCCAGACTCATAATCGTTAGTAAAGTTTTTCATTTCTTCTACCAAATCAAATGTATTCATTTTAAATCCTTTCATTGAAATTAATAATAGTTTATATATACCACACTAAAAAAATAAATGCAAGCTATTTCTTTTCGGATAACCAAACAATACTGTTTTTTTGGTCTTTATATCTAAAATCGTGTTTATCCCCATCAATATGATTAACTTCATGATCATTAAAAAATTGATTTTCTTTTGTATCTATAACGGCTATGTTAATCCCTTTTTTCAGTAAATCCATAGACTCCAATAAGTTATTACCTTTATATGAGAAAGTAAAATGTAGGTTTTTATGCTTATTATTTAATACCTTTTCATAATCAGCGGAATAGTCATAAAATTGCACTTTTGGGAATAATTCAAATATTCCATATTTATCAAAATTTATATCAGTAAATCCGTTTAATCTAACTACTGGTTTTTTTCCTTTTTTGTGTGCTCTTTTTTCTTGTAAACCTATTTCCTTTTTTAATTGCTTTATAAAACCATCATTATCATTTGTAAAATAATCGGTTTTTGCTTTTCTTGATTTTGTTACGCTTTTATAAACCTTTGCCATTCCCTTAAAAGCCAAACAATTTTTAATACAATTCTTATAGTTTACACAAACATTTTTAGAAGGTAATAATTGTAAGATAGTTCCATAATCTTCCTCAAAAACCTTCATTGATTTGTCAATTTTGGTATTTGTTGTCAATAGTTTCATTTTGTATTCCTTTCTCGTAAAAATTCCATGTATTTACAATCGTTTATTCCGGTGGAATTCACATCCCAATTTGAATTACCTTGATTGTATAGCCACATATTGTATCTTTCTCTTAATTCATTTTCTTGTCTTTCTAAGTCTTCTAAAGCCGATTTTACAATGTAATTATCCATTTTGTTATTCTCCTATTAATTGTTACAAATGTTTTTCCACATATTATCATATTCTTGAATTCTATTATCTAGGTAATGTTTTTGTAATTTCTTTAAATCGTCAATCATTTCTAGACTACTATTGGTATCTCGTAAGGCTTGTATCATAGCCTCAATTACTTCTAAATGACCTTCCTCGTTAATCATTCTGTGAAGTTCTAATTCTCTTTTGATTTTGTTATTCATTTTTAAATCCTCGATAATTGTTAATCTTTTAAAAATATAGTTCGATATCTCGATCATGTCAAGGAAAAAAAATAAATAAATTTTTCCACCTGGCTAAGCCCTTTGTTTACAATGACTTACAGCTTTATTAATTATTATTAATGTTGTTCGATAAGTGTTATCATTTGTTAAACTTCTCGAACACTATAGAAAATGAAAAAAATATATACACACACACACAAACTAAAATAATGATCAACTTCATTTCAACTTGATGTTAGCTCGTATGATAATGAATATCTTTAAGTATTACCTAAAGAAAACGAAAAGTTTTTTGTGTATATAATGAATAGCAGACCCTATGGGGAAAATTTTTTGATTTACCTACAGCGTTACCTCCTCATATTTTTGTAACAAATTATTAGGGGCTACCTAAAGATAACCCCTAACATTCGTTTAGTACCCCCTGAGTTTAACCTTCTCTTGCTTAGGTTTTCCCCCACGTTTAGCTGATGTGCCTGTAGGAGCTTTCTTAGCTGCTGGCTTAGGGTTTGGATATCCTTTCCTTTTCATTCGTTCTCCTAGTTCTTGTGGTCTTTGATTTCGCCCTTATTACTATCATAAGGAAATCGTGTGTTTAGATTACGAACACCATGATTCTTCATAGTCAAAGGTCTAGTGTTCTTAGGTGAAGGTGTTGGGTTACGGTTGCCAAGACTCGTATTGAAACCCGAATTTCCAACGTCTCCGTGAATCTTTTTCATGCTTTTTCTCCTTTCGTTTTAGTAATGGTTTTGCTCTGTACTGTTTGTCTCTGCCTATTTTTTCCACTCTCAGACTTTTCACAACACCCCTTCTTCTTAGTAGGTGGATATACAGTATTGTAAGTTCCACATTGGATTAATTCTGTGGGCTTAGTGACCGGAATATTGATCATACTATCCCTACCAGTAAAGTTTAAATGAGTTACTTTCATGTACGGTTTACACTATTTAAAGGGACACACCCTAAGTTAAGCTCAGGTGGTACAGGTTCATATTCTTTTATATGTTTTACTTGAGCTGCTAGACATTCTTTTTCTGATCCAAATATTTCTATAACTTCCCCATGTTTAATACTGATGGGAGTTATTTGAAGATTTAAAACTATTGCCATCAATAACCACATTTACACCTTAACCCAAACATTCTCATCTTCATAGGACTGATCAACCTTTTCCATAAAAGACCTGATGTTTTCTTCAAGTTCATATTCCTGACGTTCCTTATATGCTAGGTTTTCGTCAGCTGCCATTTGTTCTACCCAATAATTGACACCCATAGCTAGTACATCAATTCTATCATCGTATTGTAATGACCCCTTATCTCTAGTTAGTCGAGTCATCTGGTAAAATAACTGTCTACGGGGAGCTTCTTTGTGCTCCTCATAGTCCTTTTTGGCTTCTTCCAAGTCAATTACTAGCCTATGTTGGTTCATAATTGGTTCTAAAACATCAATAATTCTAGCCTCTTTTTGCTTTTGATGCTTTATTTCTTCTACATGACATTGGTGATATCTGAATAATACTGGTTTAAATATCTCAGTATACATTCCATCACCAAAGTTTGCTTCTATTTCTACTACATTTACCTTATGTTCAGCTGCAATTTTAGCTAATTCATTTAAAGTTCGTTTATCATAGCCACCTTTAAGTCCACCTATGGCTAATACAAAGATTTTACCGTTAAGTAACTTAGTTACTACATATCCAGTTTCGTCTTGTCCCCGGCCACTAGGATCAATGTGCATAGCAGACCCAGTATAATCGTAATAATCATCAGATACCTCAAATGGTTGGTAGAAATAGTCTCCAGTAAGTCCAACTGCAGGTAAATCCATGAGTTCTTTCTTACCCCAAAGAACCCTACCAGGAGCTTGATCTGTAGATAGAGGTATAACCAGCAAATCTTTTAGTTTAAGTGGGTATCTCTGATCATCTTCGCCAGAAGTGTCCAACATAAACTGTAAAGCAAAACCAGATTTACCATAAGAAGCCTCTCGTTCAGCTAAATCAAGGCTATCAAACCGTTCCGGGTCTGTAGGCTCTCCAACGTCTCTATTAAGCTCGTTTATAAAAGGGGCAAGCTTAGTACCATAAAACTCTTTTAGCTTATCTGTGGGCATCTGAGAAGGCCAAATTCTACATTCATACCCTCTATTCTGCAATCCAGCATATAAACTTTCTTCTACTTGTGGTGTTCCTAGATACACTATTCGTCCAACCTTAGGCATTACCACAGCATCAAATTCTTTAACAACCTCACCAAGCTTATCTCTCATAACTTGAGTCAAAGCGTTGGATAATACTTCAACATCATCAGCAATAATAAAGTGTGCTCTCGATCCTACGATTTGTCCGGTAATACCAATAGACTTAACGCTAGGAGCATGAGCAGCTCTAGAGGGAGCAACATCAAAAGCAACATTAGAATTTCGTTGATCCTCTCTTGCCTTGAGATGTTGGAGGACAGGCATTTCATTAATGATTCTTTTAGTAAACGTAGAAAAGTCATCGGCTCTCTGTTTAGATGCAGATACAACTAAAAATTTAAGTTGTGGATCACATAATAACTTCCATACAACAAAAGCAGAAGTAATCCAAGATTTCCCAACACCTCTAAAGGCCTGGATAATAAGTCTTTTAGGGCCGCCTTGGAGATACTCACCGATATCATATTGTATAGGAGTAGGGGGAGGTAAAGCAAGATGCTTCCAAGCAATATAAAGAAAATTACGGAAATCATTTTTAATTAGGTCTAGCTGATTCTTCAAAAGGTAATTCCTCTACTAATGATTTAATATCGGCATTGTTAGCACCAAGACACTCAATATTGTTGTCTCTGAGAAATTGCCTTGCCACATTGAGATGGGCTGGAGTAGCTTCACCTGATTGCAGAGTTTCTGCCAATGCTCTAGCAAGTAAACCATGTAGTTCTCCTAAACTATTTATTGTTGCGTTGCTCATCACACACCTCTTTATATATATCGTTATTTCTAGCAACTTTACCTAAGTCTTTTACTACCAACTCAGGTGGATTATTATTTTTCAACCACTCTTTAGTCTGTGGGCTAAACTCTACTCTTTCATACCACATACATTCCTTTGAGTAGTAATCATCAGCATTATAAAGCCCCAAACCAAAGTTAGCTGCGGGTGCTGCCATTTCAGCTAGTATATTACTACACCCCGTTAAGCACATCAGGAAGACCATCACGATCCCTGACCTCAGCTTTAGCTTTGTCAATTTCTTTCTCCACTTCTTTTGCAGCGGCCATACCCTTAGGATGATTAATATTATTAAAGATATTACCAGCCATCCAATTAAATATAGGCCATAAAGTGCTTAGTACAGGTATTTTTTGTACCCAACGATCTGGTAAAGAACCTGTAACGGCTGTAAATACCAGTACAATTTCGCCTACAATTTGAAACCACTCTTGTCCCATAAAAGCATCCATTACTACTCTACTCCATTATTAAGGTGAACAAACAAAGTAACCTAGACTCCAACCTACAACTACCATTAATACCATCATCCAAGGAAAACCTTTATACATATCCATTAGCAATTCCTATCCATTAGATGTGCGTTAGTAATAAGAGACATGGGAATACTCCCATACCCCTTGTATCTACCTTTATCATTAATATCTTTATTATATCCAATAACCGCATGATCATTAGATATACCTACTAGAAAACCACAAGATTCATATTCAGCCTTTTGTATATTTAAAGTATCTACGGTTATTTCATCACTATCATCATAGGGATCAAACCATTCAATAGTTATTAATCTATTAATATTATCTTTATTATTCAAAAGGTTTCTTGTTAATTTACAATTAGCCTTCCTTTCAGTCATTCTTTTTAGTCTCCAATAAATGCTGTAGAATAATATTTAAGTCAGTTCTAATGGGGGCTAACTGTGTTTCTAAATAAATACGGTCAACCTGTTTAGCTTCAAGTTTATCTATTCTCTCATGAGCTATATCAATAGACTTGAATAGACGTTTAAAAAACCATACTCCCATAGCGGCAAAACTAGCAACGGTAGCTAGCACAAGTTCATTTAGTTTTTCCACCAGTTCCCTTTCTATTTTCGATAACTCGTACATCAGTTACTTTATCCTCTTTGGATTTCTCCAATTCATTTGCCCTTTGGTGTAAGGCAGATATATCAGATTTGTACTCTTGACGCGGCACAGTAGTATGTTGTATTTCGTCAATTCGTCTATCTGTTTCATGAAGGAGTTTAGAATGTACCCCTAAAGCTGAACTATCTGCTTTATCTTTTTCTAAGGCATCGACTTTAGAGGTAATTCTGTTAATGAAAAACCAACCAATCCCAACAAACAAAGCCCACGCTGACTCTAGAACCTTGGCTATATCCATTCATTCTTTCAATCCAAACTTCTTTTTCTCAACATTTCCTTCGGCAATACAGGCAGCTATATAATCAGCGTGATCTGTGTCACCAGTTCGTAAAGCTTTTAGCTCTTCTTCAACGGTGTACTTCTCTCTGATTTTTTCCTGTACCCTATTGTTTGCAGATTTGTGTTTCATAAGTTTTCCACGATTAGCTGCAATCGTTTCAGCATCAGGAAAAACTACAGGGATTTGGGCTATGTCTTTACCGTCATCATCCTTGAGTTTGTTGCCCTCTGCATCGACAGTAACCCCTTCCATATCCATCAGATCGTCTAAATCCATATCATCTGGACAAGAAAACCAGTATTGAATTGAATCTGGTGACATATTATCTGGATCACTCTCGTCTGCCTTGACTACAATCGTTCCTAGAGTCTCGACTGCAACTGGCTCTTTGCCATCCCCCTCTTCCCTTGCTGGTTGCTTGGGAGCGAGGATGACATCATCTGTGGTATAAAATACTTTCATTCTTTAATTTCTCCTTAATTTAAAATGCCAACAATCCAGGTCGATAATGATGATCGTTTTTAGAACCATGTCCATCTGCATACGAACCAGAGTAGCCACAAGTTAATACTTGTCCTTTGGCTGTTAGGATTGCCATAGTAGATTCACCATCGTAGCCAAACCATCTCATATCAATAGTATTTTCTGGAGCATTGGGTTGAGGATAATATGAGTGACCCCAATATCCATATGAAGTGGAGTGATAACCAGTACCATTACTTGTAAAGCCACCACCTGTGCCTACTTGGGATTGTTGCCCCATACACCACATTTGTCCACCATGTCCTTCATCCCATGCAGATTTAGGTTCTTTGGTATAAGTAAGGTCTACTGCAACCGTTTTACCATCATCATTTATTGGCCTGTCGGTAATGAAGCCCATTATGTTTTGAGATGAGTAAGTACCACTTGTCATTATGTGGCGAGTTCGGTGATACCTCGCATAACCAAGATATTCAAACTTTTGGTCTGTATTAATATTTCCACTCATTGAAGAATGATTTTTACACCAGTAGTACATATTTTGAGTATTTCTTGGAAAGGTGTATTTTACGGTTGCCCCTGATTGCCCTGGAGTTCCACTTCTTATAACATTAGGAAGTTCATCATTAGCATTTGCGTAAGAGTGTGTTCCATTACTTCGATGAGAAAAAGAAAGCTCATGTCCTGCGTTTGAAGCATCACTCACATCAAAGGTGTATTCAATTTCTTCCATGACCGTAATACTAGGATTACTGGCATTACCATCCATATTATACTGACTGCCTGATACCGTAACTGGACACACCTTAGATGAACTTGACTGAAAATAATTTCCAGTTTTAACGACAGCAGAGTTTCCAGAATGTTGACCAACGACAGTTTCTCCTTCAACAAATCGAATATCGTTGTTTCTTGCGGTACAGATTTCATCTGTGTAAATGGGTTCAACAAGATCATCCCTTCCACCAACTACCTTATTAGTTGATTGGTAACACATCCGTTTAATTCCATAGTCTGTGCTACCATGCGTATAAATAATCCATGCTCTCGCACCAGAGGTCTGACCAACTATTTCTTCTTGGCCATTAAAAGTTCCTGTCGATGAAGAAAACTTTAACCGATCCTGTTTGTCCGAATCACTCATAGGATTAGAGTATCTTCCCGCAATATTCTGTGGCATACCCCAATTATAGTAAGTAGATGTGTTACCTCGTCCAAGTTCTCCGTAGCCGTTATAACCAGTTGTCCAAGGTTGCCCCCACGCATCAATAGCGATTGAACACACATAGTTGCCTGGGGTGTTCATTACCATATCCCATTTTGCGGAAGAACCATAATTGTGACCAGAGCCAGATCGAGTCCAAGAGTTTCTTTGACTGCCACTACCATCTCCTCCCATTCCATAGTTGTTGTGACCGCAGAAGTACATACCCCCGTCACCAGCTTCTGACCAACCCGTTCTTGGAGTACCACTTACGGATGTGTTATAGTCCTTGCCGTTATCTTCCATGATGGCAAATCCGTTTCCATACGAGCCTTGACCACTACACCAAATGTATTTAACAGGTGCGTTTGGAAGACCAGCATTACCATTTCTCCGTTGTGGATAATAAACGTGACTAGTGCTGCCTGTTCCAATTTGACCGTAAGAGTTGTACCCCCAAGTCCACAATTCACCGCCTCTATGGTTTGCAGTTTTTTCGGTAAGTACATAAGTAAAACCATAGTAAGCATCACCGATACAGATTTGTTTAATCTTTATCCCTAGCAAATAATTAAGCGGCCCAACACCTGTTGAATAAGTGCTAGTATTACCAATACCTAATTGTCCATAGTTCTGTGTGCCTGATGCAAAGAGAACTGGCTTTCCATCTGGAAATTCACCTGACCGTTCATCTTGGTCAAAACAACAATAAATTGCAAAATAATTATAATAACTGTAACAATCAGACATCGACATCTCATACACTTTATATCGAAACCCGTTAAGTGGGTACTTAACAAAGTCACTACTAGTTGCACTATGATAGAAACGTAACTGTCGAGGCATAGGCCAGCTAGAAGTGGTGCTACAAGGATGTCCGTAATATGAGTTATATCCCCACCCCCATACTCTACCTCTATCATCTAATATAGATTGAGAATCTCTGGTTATGTATGCTTGTACAATATATCCACCACAGCCGTTACCTTCTGGCAAGTCCATCGTAGGATTGTTGTCACCTCTGCCATGTGCATAATTATCGGAAGCACCCCATGAACGATGTGTCCCATCATTCATTACTACCATACCCTGTCTATAAGTTTGCTGACAAGTTGTTCGTCTTGGGAAACGTAATGCTCCCCCAAATTTTGCATCTAATTTTGGTTTGTTAAGAATTACATTGTCACCACTCTCAGCGTTCCAATCTGATTGAGCCGTACCTTGAGCGAACCATGCCCAATAAGTATTGTTTAAAGTAGATGTACTCTCATCATATGGGTCTTGCCCTGAGTTAGATGTAGTACAACGAAACGTATGCTTACCGTGAGTTACTAAGTCATTCAAGAGATAGGCTGTACCAGAAACCCATTCGCCCTGATGAACAAGACGATTGCCGTTTGCAAAGAAAGCCCAATATGCTGAATTGAGTGTTCCCGTTGAATCGTTGTATGGGTCTTGGTTCAAGGCTGGTGCATTAATACATATAAAAGAACTTTCTTTTTGTCTAACTACATCATTCAAAGTATATGAAGTAGCAGCATCCCACTCACCTTTATGAACAATCTCCGAACCTTTTGCCATGAACTCCCAATTCGTAGAATCTAAAGTCCCTGTGTCTTGAACATACGGTATGTTCGCTGTGTTGTTATCAGTCTTACTAATAAACGTATGTTGTCCATACAATACAAAATCATCAATCATGTAATTTGTGCCACTTGCCCATGCTCCACGATTGATTGGCTTAATTTTGCCTAAGTCAATAATTGCCATCTGGTTAAACTCCTAAGTTAATGTTATTTGTAAGTGTCCCAAGCTATCAATCGCAAAGGTTGTATCTGGCCCTGCAAGAAAACTATCCATGTAATCAGTTGGTTTAAAAGTTGCACTAGAGTTATTACTGTCGGTAACTTGAAGAACTCCATTAACAACATTCAACCCAAAGAATACCGTCTTATATCCAATGCCTTGTGGTAATGTTCCATAAAGCAAACCAGCATCATAAGTTGGAAGCCCAACGGTAAGCGTATCTGTAGTAGCATCAGTAGTAATAGCTACATCATTAGCTCCAGCAAATGTAACAGCATCAATATTAGAGTCAGCTACCACATCAGCTTGCCCTGTTACTTTAAATCTTTCCCAAGAATTAGTTAAGCTTGTAGCTTTTGTTTCAACCCAACTAGAACTACTGGTTCGATACACATGGAGAATTTCGGTAGAAGCTGACACATATAAATCACCATCTCTAAGCGGCCCGCCCTCATTGTCGGTGGTTGGAGCACTTGCTTTTATACCTAAAAATTTCTCAGTAAACTCTTCTGCAATAATTAGCCAGTTATCACCATTTGAAATGAGTTGCATATACTCATTTTGATCATCTAGTACAGCAGTATTAAATTCATCAATAGTGTCACTACCAGTAGGTGTTAAGGTTAAAGTATTAGCAAATACAGTTTTCTTAAAACCAACATGAAAGCCTGACCCTACTACACTTACAGCAGGTAAAGTAGCTACAACATTACCATTAGTTGTGTCTGTTTCAAATATAATATGATTGTTTGTTTGGTCTACAGTATAATCTGCTGTTTTTTGTAAGATACCCCAAGCAACAGGAGAACCAGCTGCAGAAAAGCGTAATCCTTCCGCAGCTCCATCATTCTCTTGAACAATAGTCATACCAGTACCAGCTATAACTTTTTCGCTCAAAGTTCCAACGGTTGTATCATTAGTGGAGACTTTTAGCTCTCCTTTTGTGGATATAAGTAGGGTTTCGTCTCCCCCATCGTTCTCTTGGACGATTGTTATATCATCACCAGCCGTTAATTTTTCAGATAACGTTTTATTTGTTGTATCATTAGTGGAGACTTTTAGTTCTCCTAGAGGAACTCTTTGGTAAAAATCGTTACTTACAGTTCCATCAGCTATTTTAGTAGCATCTATAGCAGCATTAGTGTTTATATCTTCATTAAGTATGGAATCGTTAGCTATTTTTGTGGAAATTACAGCGTTTGGGTCAATCTTATCAGTCGTGATAGCTCCGTCTGCTATTTTTCCGGTGGTAACATTTAGGTTTGCTATCTTATTTGTAGTTACATTTAAGTCAGCAATCTTATCTGTAGTAACATTTAGATTTAAAAGCTTTGGGGTAGTTACTGCATCATTACTAATTGTTGTTAAACCAGTTTTAGTGACAGTTATATCACCACTAACAGGCTTATTAGTAAACTCTACTCCATCTGTTATTAGAATATCAGCTTCATTAGTAGATACAGCCGAATCATCAAACTGATCTAAGTCAGAAAATGCTACAGATTCCGTTTCATCTAACGCTTCCTGAGACATATAGAAGGCTTGCTTAGAGTCTAAGTCTAGATCATTCTCTGTGAGGTTAGAACCATCCACATAATCTACTAATCTGGTGGTATCGCTTGTCTTTCTCTTAATGATAACCATATCACCAGCATTTACAATAGGTGAAGCTATAGATATTTGACTATCATTGTTAAAGGAGAAATCAGCTTCTACACCAGCTACAGTAACGCTTATGTGCGTTCTACTGATAAACGGAAATGATACAGGAAATTCCTGTGTCGTACCGTCTGCTGTATAAAAGTCTTTTGCTCTAGTTGTCATTTATTGCCTCATATTGGGGGGTTGGAAGCCTTGAGTGGGGTTTTCTGTAACTTTACGTTGGGCATCATGAAGTTTAAAATCAAGGAAACCATCTCTTAACCTTTCAAACTGTCCTAATGCTAGTTTTTTTGCCGCATCTTT
>MDSW01036799.1_pt1 | contig 13000 bp, 10 predicted proteins | sample 811171 | NCBI WGS metagenome assembly MDSW01 (sample SAMN05326641, study PRJNA326480) | marine metagenome | isolation source: seawater | place: Atlantic Ocean: North West | collected 2012 | reverse complement strand
TTAACTCTATTATTAAACTTTTATTAGAGAAAAAAATCTCGTTAAAAGAAATTTATTCTAATTTAGAATTTCCTCATGAAGCAATAAATAAAACCGTTATTATAATGCTAAAGTTTGATATAATTGGAATAACTAAAAAAGCTTAATCAAATGAAAAAAAATATTTTATTTGTACACCAACATTTTCCTGCTCAATTTAAGCATTTAGCTCCAGAATTGGCAAAAAAACACAATGTACATTCTCTTTCCTTATTCGATTTTAAGGCTGAAGGCGTTAAACATCATAAATATGTGCCAAAACAGGGAACAAATGAAAAAACTCATGATCTTGCCAAAGAATTTGAGGCTAAAATTATTAGGGCAGAGGGATGTGCAAATAAAGCTTATGAACTTAAAAATGAAGGATTTACTCCCGATCTTATAATAGGGCACCACGGATGGGGAGAATTAATGTTCTTATCTGAGGTATATCCAACATCTAAAATTTTATCATATCTTGAGTTTCATTATCAGTTATATGGAAGTGATATTGATTTTGATGAAGAACAGCAAGAAGACATGGATGAAGTTTTTTTAAGAAGGAAACTTATTGGTAGAAATGCAAGTTTTTTCTCTCAATATGAGATAAGTAATTATTTCTTAACTCCGACTGAGTTTCAAAAATCAACATTTCCTAAAAGGATAAAGGATAAAATAAAAGTCATTCATGAGGGAATTAATACTGATATCATAAAACCAAACAATGATATTGAGGTAAAGTTAAATGACTTTGATCTTAATAAAGAAAAAAAAGTAGTTTTATTCGTTAATAGGAATCTTGAGCCTTATCGTGGTTATCATATTTTTATGAGATCACTACCTAATATTTTTAAGGAACATCCAGATGCTCTTATTGTTATTGTTGGCGGGGAATTGACGAGTTATGGTAAAAAGGCTCCAGACGGAACAACTTGGAAAGAAATATTCTTTAATGAAGTAAAAGATTCAATTGATCTTGAGAGGGTTTTATTTACTGGTTATCTTGAAGATCATTCAAAATTAACATCTTTGATGCAATCAGCAACAGTTCAAGTTTACCTAACTTACCCATTTGTGCTATCATGGTCATTATTAGAGTCTTTGGCATGTGAACTATTAGTAATTGGTTCAGATACAGAACCAGTTAAAGAAGTAATAAAAGACGGCGAAAATGGTTTGCTAGTAGATTTTTTCGATCATGAGGCCATTGCTAAAAAAGTATGCAATGTTTTAACTGACCCAAAAAAATACGATAAAATTAGAAAAAAAGCACGTAAAGATATTGTTAAAAAATATGATTTAACAAATGTATGCTTGCCAAACAGTATTAAATATATAGAGAATATTTTAAAGGATTAATCATGAAACTAGTTAATCTCTTTTCTGATGTTATAAATATTAAGCCCATAGATCATTTTGACAATAGAGGCTACTTTAGAGAAAATTTTAATTATAAAGAATTAGAGAAAAATGGAATTACATTTAATTCTGTACAAGATAATTTATCATTCTCAGAAAAAAAGGGAACAATTAGAGGCTTACATTTTCAAATTGCTCCTTTTGAACAATCAAAGATCATTTATGTTGTAAAGGGTAAAATATTTGATGTTTTTGTAGATTTAAGACCTGAATCTAATAATTTCGGTAATTATTCTTCAATTGAATTATCAAGTGATAGCGGTTTCGTTTTTATCCCTAAAGGCTTTGCCCATGGTTTCTGTACATTAGAAGATAATACAACAGTTTTATACAAAGTTGACAATTATTATAATAAAGAAAGTGAGTCAGGCATTATTTGGAATGATAATGATCTTAATATAGAATGGCCTATAGAAGATAATAAGCTTTCTATTTCTGAAAAAGACAAAAAATTGAACAAATTTGATTTTTTTAGGAATAATTCATAGGTAATTTATGCAAAATCAGAAAAAGTATCTAATAACAGGTGGTTGTGGATTTATAGGTTCATCCATGGTTAGAAACCTTTTAGAGAAAGAAGAGTATGTAATTAATATTGATAAGCTTACATATGCTTCAAATGAAAAATCTATAGGTGATATTAATTTAGAAAATTACAAAATTATTAAATCAGATATAAATGAGCCAAATTTAATTCAAAATACCCTTAATGAAGAAAAACCAAATTATGTAATTCATCTTGCCGCAGAATCTCATGTTGACCGTTCTATTGATGATCCATCTAACTTTATTAATACTAATATAGTGGGAACATATAATATGATTCATAATTCTTATAATTATTGGAAAACTCTAGAAAAAAAAAGAAGAGATAGTTTTAGATTTATCTATGTTTCTACTGATGAAGTTTATGGTTCCTTAAATATTAATGATCAAGTTTTTACTGAGAAGAGTCCTTTTAGATCTAACAGCCCTTATGCGGCATCAAAAGCTTCAGGAGATTTATTGGCAAGGGCTTGGCATAAGACATTTAAATTTCCAATAATTATTACCAATAGTTCTAATAATTATGGTATTTGGCAGTTTCCAGAAAAACTTATTCCTTTAGTGATAAAAAAATGTCTAAAGAATCAAGAAATTCCTGTATATGGTGATGGTAAACAAATAAGAGATTGGATTAATGTTGAAGATAATGTATCTGGCATTATTTCAGTAATAGAAAAAGGAAAAATAGGTTCCTCATATAATATAGGATCGACAAATGAGATTTCAAATATTGAGATAGTGAGATTAATTTGTTCAATATTAGATAGTATTGAACCTAAAAAAAATGGAAGTTATGAAGACTTAATAAGTTTTGTTGAAGATAGGCCTGCACATGATTTTAGATATGCTCTCGATGTATCAAAAATGAGTAATGAGGTGGGCTGGAAAGCAAAAATATCATTCAATAAAGGTCTTACTCAAACTATAGAATGGTATCTAAATAATAGAGATTGGTTGTTAAATTCTATTGAAAATAAGTATGATGGCGCAAGGTTGGGTACTATAAAAGAATGAAAATACTTTTGATAGGCGGATCTGGTCAGCTTGGACAAGAATTATTATCCTGGAGAGGAAATAATCAATTTCAAATTTTTTCTCCCTCTTCCAAAGAGTTGAATATCTCAAATAAAGAAAATCTAGAAAAATTCATTCACCATATTGAGCCAGATATTGTCTTAAATTTTTCTGCTTATACAAATGTTGATCAAGCTGAAATTAATTATGATGATTGTTTAGAGGTTAATTATGAATCCGTTATTAACCTTGTTGAAATATTAAATAATTCAAATTTACCTCTTATTCATGTTTCTACTGATTATGTATTTGGAAAATATGGCGAAGGCCCTTATTCTTTCGATGATAAGCCTGGAGCGATTAATAAATATGGCATTACCAAACTTAAAGGTGAGAATGAAATAAAAAAATCATCTAATAAAGCCATTATAATTAGAACAGCATCATTATATGGAGAGTTTGGTAAGAATTATTTCAAAACATTTATATCATTGTTAAATGATAAAAAAGAATTAGAGGTAATATCAAATCAAAAAATTTCTGTAACTTGGTCTAAGGATCTAGTTAAGGTAATATTTGAACTCTTAAACAATATAAAGAACACCAAAGAGTGGAAAAATCATAACGGCGTAGAAATACTTCATCTAGTGAATGAAGGCTATACTTCTTGGTATGAAGTTGCAGAAAATTTAGCTAATTTAATGAATCAAGCAAGCAAAGGTAAGTTTTTTTATCAAGTAAAACCTATTTTAGCAAAAGATTGGCATGTAAAAACACCTAGACCAAATGACTCACGGTTAAAATTTTATGGTACTATCCAAAATCTTTGCGATTTGAAAATGCCTGATTGGAATGACTCACTTCGTAAGGCTTTTGAATTGTTTGTAAAAAATAATTAAATGAATAAAGAAAATAAAAATTATAAAGGAATTATTCTTGCTGGAGGGAAGGGTACAAGATTGTATCCCATAACAAAAGCTATCTCTAAACAATTGTTACCAGTATATGATATGCCTATGGTATATTACCCTCTACAAACACTTACAAATGCTGGATTAAAGGAAATATTGTTAATTACAAATCCTGAAAATATAGATTTATATAAATCTTTATTAGGTCAAGGTGAAGATTTCAATATCTCAATTTCATATGAAGTACAAAATGAACCAAAAGGGATTGCCCAGGCAATTCAGATTGGACAAGATTGGTTAGCTGGATCAAATTGTGTTCTAGTTTTAGGCGATAATTTATTTTTAGCAGGTGATACATCTAAAAAACTCAAAATTGCAATGCAAAAAAATAAAGGTGCATATATTTTTGGTTATAAAGTAAATGATCCATCCAGATACGGAGTTGTACTTTTTGATGATAATAAGAAGATTATTAATATAGAGGAGAAACCAGAGAAACCGAAAAGTAATTGGGTTGTTACTGGTTTATATGTTTATGATAATAATGTTGTTAAATATGTTAATGATTTAAAGCCCTCTAATAGAGGTGAATTAGAAATTACCGATTTAAATAATTTATATCTTAATAAATCTAGTCTTGAAATTGAGCTAATAGAAGAAAAAAGCTTTTGGTTAGATGCTGGAACAAAAGATTCACTTCTTGAGGCTTCAAATATTGTAAAAAAATTAAAAGATAAAAATATTAAACTTTTTTAATTCATTCACGCAATGCGGTTTTTGATAACTTTGTAATAGGATTGAATAAATAACTTAATATTGTTCTTTCATCTCCAATAATTGAAACTTGAGCAGTCATACCACTTATAATCTCAATATTTTTAAGTCTTTTTATTTCATTCTTATCAACTTCAACTATTGCAATATAATAAGCGATACCATCATCAGTTTGAACACTTGTGCTAGCTGATACAGTTTTAACAATACCATCAAATTGACCATATATTGCCATATCAAATGAGTTGAATGCAATTTTTGCCTTCAAATTGGGCCTAACAGATGCAATATCTTTTGTTTGTACAAGCACTTTCAATCTTAAATCGGCATCAAAAGGAACAATTTCAACTAAATCTTCTCCAACATTAACAACTTGACCAATATTTTTTGCAAGTACTTGACTTATTGTTCCGTCCACTGAAGATTCAACTTTTGAATAATCAAGAGCAATTGTGGCTGCATTAAATTTTCTTTCAGCATCTATAAGTAAAAGTTTTTCATCTAATAATCTAATTTCAGATTCTGCTCCTTGATTAAAAAGGTCTTCTAAAATTTTTACTTTCTTCCGTCTTGATTCAACCTCGGCAAGGGAATTTTGATAAGTTTTTAAATGCTGACTATTGGCAATATGAAATAAAACTTCTCCCTTTTTTATTTCATCGCCCAATTTTATATTAATTTTTTCAACTGGCCCTGTAAGAGCGCTTTGTATTAAATGTACCTGAGATTCCGGAGTTACCTCACCTGAAGCACTTACTACTTGATTGATATTTGAAAAAGCAGCCCAAATTACAATAAAAATAGTAAAAATTACAATTATCCATAATAGGATTAGTGATTTTTTAATATGAATGGTGTCTGATATCTTTAAAAAATCTATTATTGTTTCAAATGAAATATTTTCTTTTAGAGATTCATAAGATTTTTTTATGTTGTTAATTATTTTTTTTATCATAATGACAGCTCTTTTAATTGCCCTGAGTTTTAATAATTTCGTTAGTTGGTCCAAAAGCAGCCAATTTTCCATTTAATATTACAGCAATTTTATTTGATTTTGTTAATATTCCCAATTTATGACTAGATATTATGATGGTTGGCTTCTCTTTTAAATTATGAAGATTTTCCATAACCTTTAATTCAGTTTCAGAGTCCATAGAGCTCGTAGGTTCGTCAAGTACTAAAATTTTAGGTTTTTTGATTAAAGCTCTAGCCAATGATATTGCCTGTCTTTGACCGCCAGACAAATTAGATCCATTTTCCCTTAAAACATAATTGTAACCACCTGGTAAAGCAGCTATGAATTCATGTGAAAGCGCTAAATTAGCGGCTTCATAAACATCCTCTTCTGTAGCATCTTCAATGCCTGAAGCGATATTTTCATAAATCGTTCCCGAAAATAATTGTATGTTTTGAGGGCAATATCCTATTTGATTTCTTAAAATATCAGATCCGATATTATTAATGTCAAAAGAGCTGATTTTAACCATCCCTAAATCTGGTAAATGATATCCTATAATACTTTTTAATAATGTTGATTTACCTGAGCCTAAGTTTCCAACTACACCAATAACTTCGCCAGAATTGATTTTAAATGAAATATCATCCAATATTTTGTGCTCTGAAAAGGAAAAACTTAATTTATTTATTTCAATTTCGCCATTTTTTAGAGACATTGCTGCTATGTCTTGAAACTTTTCATCTCTCGCTTCAACAGACATTAGTTCATCAACACTTTTGTAAGACTCGAAAGCAAAATTAGCTCTTGTAAGGAGTTGTGCTGCTTGCACAAGGGGTGATAGGGTTCTTCCAGAGAGTATTACACATGCAATTAATGCTCCTGAAGAAATTTGAAGATTTGATATTAAAACAACTCCGTAAACAATTATTCCAGTCTGACTAATTTGTAATGCTGTTTGTCCCCATGTAACGGCTACATTAGTGGCAATTTTAGCATTTATTGAGCTATTATTTTGTTCATTGACAGAATTAAGCCATCTGTTTCTAAGAGACTTCCCACCAGCAACAGTTCTAACGCTTTCAAGGTTATTAGTTAGTTCAGATAGTACTCTAGCCTTTCCTTGTTTAAAGGTAATATCTTTTTTACTAAATCGTTTTAAAAATGGTTGCACTAATGCTGAAACAACCAAAACAAGAGGAACTATAAGAAGAGGAACCAACCCTAGAGGGCCAGCAATACTAAAGATAACGCCAATAAATAAAAACATGAACGGTAGATCAATTAAAGCCATAAGGCTCGCTGAAGTAAAAAAATCTTTAACAGCATCAAATTCTCTTATAGTACTTGTAATTTGACTAGGTGATTGCATAATTTTTTCGTCATGACTTAGTAATTTATTTATTAATTTTTCGCTAATATTTTGATCAAGATCTTTATTTGCAATATCTGAAATATATGATCTCAACATTTTTAGAATGAAATCAAATATGATAACGATAGCCATACCAATGGTAAGAGCTATTAATGAATTCATAGCATAATTAGGTAAAACCCTATCATAAACTGTCATGATATAGAAAGCGCTTACGAAACCAAATATATTTATAAAAATTGTTGCAAGTATAACTTGGACATAAACACTTTTATTTTTAATTATTACACCCCAAAACCAATGTTTTGATAAATCTATCTTATCTTTTTTTTGATTATCACTCATTACATTGCCAATCTAAAATGAGATAAAAGAGATTGATTGTGATGTAAAAAACTATAATAATTTGAAAGTAATTTTGCTTCGGTTTCCAATAAAATTTGCAATTGAATTAATTCATTTTCTGAGGCATCCACTAAACTTAAAGGAGAAAAGCCTGTAAGTAGAATTCTATCATTTATTATCATTCTTTGGGTTTTTGTATCTAAGAAGGCATCCTTAAGCTTATTTAATGCTTTAAAAGAACTTTCTATAACAGTTAATATTTCATTCTCGATGACATCATTATACTTTCTTTCAATTTCAATATCCAATTTTGTTGCATTAGATTTTGCCTTAGCTGCCATAACTTTAGATCTACCTCTTCCAAAGTCAAAGATAGGAAAATTTAAATAGATTCCTCCTCTTATATCAGACTCATCCTCAGATTGGTCTATATCATATTTAGTGTAACGAGCCTGGAAACCAAGTTTAGGTAAATAGTCACTTCTGACTATCTTTACATTCTCTAGGCTGGATAAATAAAGGTTCTCTTTTAGGGATAAATTAAAAGAGTCCCTGTTTATATAGTCCATATTTAGATTTATTAATACTTTTGGAAAACCCTTAAATACGAATTTTTTGTTAAAAGTATTTTCGTAATTAGCAAAACTTTTTTTTGCTTTTGCTTCAAGATCATATATGTTTGATTGAAATTTATTTAATCTTGCCAAAAAAACAGCATATTGAACAGGATCTATTGCGCCAGATTCAACACGACTTTTCATTTTATCTCGAAGAGGCATGAGTTTATCTAAAAGATTTATAGAATAAGAATAAATATAATCATATATCATCGCTGATATAAATATTTCGTTAGATTCTAAGATTAATTCTGATGTGGTCATGCTTATTTGAATTGATGAGTTATCATATTCATGATCTGCATATCTAATTTGGCTATTGATTTTACCTCCTTCAAATATAGATTGTCTGATTTCAGCTACTGCATCAAAACTATCATCTTGCCTTTTTCTTATCGAAGTAAGGTCATCAATTTTTCTATCAAGCACTTCATCATTGACAACTCTTCCTGATAGGATTGGAAATCTCTCTCTATTAGCGCTTCTTAATAAAAGCCTTTTCTCATTTCGATTAGCTGCCGCGTATTTAAATTCAGGTTGAAGAAAGATATGTTCATTAATAAATGAAATATAATCTTCATCAGTAAAAAATTCTTCATTGTAATCAATTGAGTTGAAAGCAACGGATTCAATATTAACATAAGGTGCTTCAATTAAGTCTTTTGCGAAATTATTAGATACGGGAAGTAAAAATCCCAATATCAGCGCAAAAGTAAATATATATCTGTCCACCTTCATAACCATTCCCCTTAATATTTACTTATATAAATAAAAAGTTTTTACTTTTTGTCTTTTGAGCTTTTTTTAGATTTTTTTCCACCATTCTTATCTTCTTTACTTAAATCATTTGATGATTCATTTGTGGCTAGTTGATCTGATATATCTGATGCTGCAGTTGACATTTGATTTATAACTGCGGCAACTAAACCTCCAGGTATTTCTAGCGTTCCTGTTTCTACCCAGTCGCCTCTTCCATTAGTAGTAGCGACTTGCAACCTTAGAATACCATTTGCAAAAGATGCAGAATTTATTTTTTCTATAAGCATAATTATCTCCCATTAATAATTTAGATATGGTTATGTTTTTTTTATTTACAACCATTAACTTTAAAATTGTATTATTCTTAACAGATTCGTTTAATTTTGGCGCTTTTTAGACCCTATATTTGTTAGAAATTTAAAAATATCTTAGTTATGGTGGGCGTGATTGGGATTGAACCAATGACCCCTACGATGTCACCGTAGTGCTCTACCGCTGAGCTACACGCCCTTTCTTGATTTAATTAATAAAACTTTTCTTATCTAAAGTGTCAATTAGTTGTTCAATATGATTGCTATAATTTTTCCATCTACCAATTGATGAATTATTAAGTTTTTCTTTTACCTGGAAGTTACTTGCAGTTCTAAAATTAGAATTGTTTAAATCAAATCTTTCATATTCTTCTTTGTATGGAATTTCTAGATAATTAAATAGCTTTCTTGTCTCATTAGTTGAATCTTTAACAAAATCTTCATATTTAAAATTATATATTTCATCTGGATAAATCTTATTCCAATGTTCCATCATATCTATATGTAAATTGTAATATTTTGCCAAATCTTCTAAATTATTACTATACAAATGTGTTCCATATAATTTTAGATTATAAATCGATATGCAATTATCTCTGCTATCACGCGATGTATATATTATTTTGCTTTTAGGAAAAATTGTTTTGATAAAACCCACATGTAAAAAATTATATGGCATTTTATCTGTAAAAATACTTTTGACTTCTGGGTTTGCATCTAGAACATTGTTAATATATATTTTTTCAAGTATTTCAATGTTATCGATTTTCAGTTTTTTAGCTGCAGATGGTCCAATTATACCATCTTTTTTAATTTGAAGTGCCATTGAGCTTATATATGGAAGCTCACCCATCGGATCAATATTTGGTTCATTAGTTATTATGCTCTCTACAAGAGTTGTTGCTGATCTTGGCATTCCAATGATAAATATGGGTGAAAAAGGTAATTGATTTTTATAATTTATATCTAAAGGGTAATCATTTAATATAGATTTTGCAGTTTTAACTACTTCTTTAATGTTATAGCCACTTTTAGAGCGTAATAAATCATTTCCAATTTTATAAAAATTAAAAGCCTCATTATACCTTTCATTGCTTTCAAAAAGAGTACCAAGTCCAAAGGCTATTTCAATCCTATCATCATCATTCGTAGATTCTTGAGATATTTTTTTACTCATTAATTCAACCAATGGATCATTAATTTTTAATTTTTTAGTCAAACAAACATGTCTAAAGACTCTTGGATTAAAGGGTTTTAAATCTAGTGCCTTTTTATAATACTTATATGCATTATCTCTATCACCGCTTTCCCCATAAATAATTGCAATATTATTATATACCTCAGGATCATCAGGTTTTATTTCCTTGGCTTTGTTATAATTTTCCAAAGCTTTCTCACTATTTCTAAGACTTTGATATAATGCGCCAATATTTATATGTAGCATATAGTGATCAGGATTGATTTGAAGGGCTTTATTGTAGCATTGAAGGGCCATACTGTATTTGTAAATTTTTTGATAGGCTAAGCCTAAGTTAACATGAGCATCAAAAAATTTTGCGTTAATTTCTATTATTTTATTGAATATTTCTATGCTCTCTAAGTAATCACCTTTTTTTGATAAAGCTACTCCATATGTATTCAATATAGTTATATTGTTTGGTTGAAGTTCATAGCATTTAGCAAAAAGATTAAATGCTTCATCATCTTTTCCAATTTTTAAAAGTATTGTCCCTTTTAAATAAAAAGGTTTAAATGCCTCCTCCTGACTTGAATGAAGAATAGCCTTGTCTACAAATTCAATTGCTTTTTTGTAATCTTTAGTAATTTCAAAAAATTTACTTGCTGTTATGAAATATTGGGATAACGGATAATTAGTTGCGATTATTTTTTCAATATATTTTCTTGCTTCATCAATTCTATTTTGTTCAATAAGTAAAACTGAAAAATTATGATTAGCGTCAGGATGGTTTTCGTTTTCTTCAAGTATTTCCAAATATTTTTTTTCTGCTTCTGAAGTATTGCCATTTTTTTGAAATTCATTGGCTTCTAATAATTTCTTTAATATTAGCTTATCATTTGTTTGTTTTTGCAATATTCATTCCATATAATTTTAATATTTTTATCTAATTCATTAGCAAACAATTCACCATTTAGTAGACTAGATGAAAGAAATTTTGCTTTAATTTCATTTTTTCCTACAAACTTTCCTTTTTTTGCGAATGATTTGGCTAAATTAATATATTCTCTTTCATTTTCTGCAATAAAATCTGATAAACCACAATTAATCAAAATATTTTCACTATTTCTAGATAAAGAATCATAACCTTTCATTGTTAAAACTGGAACACCCATAAATAAAGATTCACATGTTGTAGTACCTCCTGGATAGGGAAAAGGATCTAAAGATAAATCAATTTTATTATAATATTTAAGATATTCGTTTCTAGTAGATTGATTGTAGAATATAAGTCTATTTTCCTCGATTGAATCTTTGATAAAAAATTCAGTTATCTTATTTCTTAATTCATAGTTTTCATAATATTTGAATTTAAAAATTATTTTACTTTTAGGGATATCTCTTAATATATATGACCATACTCTAAGAACATTTTTATTTAGTTTTTTTGTATTATTAAAACAACCAAAAATGAAATCGTCATATTCACTTTCTTTGACTTCTATATTTTTATCAATTGTAAAATTTGAAAAACAATAATAACTATTTTTCATCCTCAGTGGTTTTTCAGTGAATCTATGCTCTTCATTCTTAGGAATGGATATATTGTCAGTAAGTATGTAATCAATAGTTTTTAGGCCCGTTGTTTTGGAATAGCCTAACCATGATATTTGAATAGGCGCAGGTTTTCTTTGAAATACACTTAAACAGTTATGTGCAGTATGGCCTGATAAATCAAAAAGAATATCAATCTCATCATTTTTTATTGTTTCGATAATTTGTTCGTCATTTAAGTGATAAATATCTCTCCAATTGTGGAAATATTTATTTAATTCTGAAGTATAGCTATCAGTGTAATTATTATTACTATATGCATAAATATTATAATCTGTTTCTTTTAAGAATCTCAATGGACTTTCTATAAAGTAACTAACAGGGTGGTTATAAAAATCTCCTGAAACAAATCCAATATTTATTGTTTTATTTTTTTTTATGCCACTAATATTTTGTTTAATAATTTCTTGATCTACAAGGTTTGCATATTTTAAAGTTTCTTCAAATTTTTCTTTTTCATCCCTGTCTAAAAGATAATTGTAACAAAGAATATAATTCGAAATACTATTTTGAATTTTTGGAGATTTATCAATTGAATCACGAAAAAACTTAATGGCTTTTTCAGGTTCTTGAAAAATGCAATAGATTTCAGCTAATCCATTATTTGCGCTAGAATTTTTTTGGTCTAAATCCAAAGCTTTTTTATAGTATTGTTTTGCTTCAGTGTATTTATACATTTTTGAGAAAATATGACCATATGATGTATATAAATTTACTAAATTATTGCGATCTAATAATTCAGTGTTATTGATTTCCTCTAATGTTTTTAATGCTTTTTCATAATTCTTTTCTTCGAAATATGTAATCGCAAGATTATTATATATTTCAGCAATATTTGGATCCAAATTTATAGCTTTTTTCAAGTGTAAAATTGATTCTTTATTTCGCCCTAAATGTCTGTAAGTATTGCCTAAGTTATTGTGGATGACCGAGAGCTCATTATTGATTTCTAGGGCTTTTTTAAAGTAAAATTTAGCATTTGTATGATCATTTATTGACGCGTAAGCTGTTCCTAGGGTATCTAAGGCAGAAGCATTTTTTGGATTAATTTCTGCGGCTTTCTTTGCTTTTTCAAGACCATCAGTAAAATTTTGTTTTTTCCTTAATACATCAGCAAATATCCGATAAGCTTCTCCATAGTTTTCGTTTAACTTTAAAGATTTTT
>MDSW01127309.1_pt1 | contig 13001 bp, 12 predicted proteins | sample 811171 | NCBI WGS metagenome assembly MDSW01 (sample SAMN05326641, study PRJNA326480) | marine metagenome | isolation source: seawater | place: Atlantic Ocean: North West | collected 2012 | reverse complement strand
GGACGCTGGTAGCGTCGTAGATATTATCAAGCAAGCAGATGGCGAGGCAGTATTTGTAGAGACTGATGTCGCCGATGAAACGGCAAATTTGAATATGGCAGCTAAAGCCGTTGAGGCATTCGGACGGCTTGACATTCTAGTCGCTAATGCTGGGCTATACACACATTTGCGTCGCGTGCCGTCTTTAGAGGAAACCGTTGATGAGTGGGACGCTGTCTATAACGTCAATATCAAGGGTGTGTGGCTTGGTGCAAAGGCATGTATTCCGGAAATGAAAAGAAATGGTTACGGCAAAATCATCAATATTGCGTCTACGGCTGCCTTCCAGGGGACGCCAGGTATTACCCGCTATGCCGCATCTAAAGCAGCGGTAGTTGGCATCACCCGATCAATGGCGCGGGAATATGGTGATGCCGGTATCCGTATAAATGCCATCGCGCCAGGGCCTATTGAGACCGAAACTGGTAAGCAATATGAAACTGAAGAAAGTATTGAGCGTCGCCTCGCAAGCGGGAAAAAGCGGGCTCTCGGACGTAACGGTATACCACAAGATGTCATGGGGCTTTGTGTCTTTCTGTCTTCGGAAAAAAGTGATTTTATGAGTGGCCAGACGGTCGTCGTTGATGGCGGCGGCACGATGTGGTGAAGAAGGGGTGATTTAATGGCGAGGTTGAATGGAAGAGTAGCAATTGTAACCGGCGGAGCGCGCAGTATCGGCGCTGCCTTTGCCAAGGGATTGGCAGCCGAAGGCGCGAAGGTTGTAGTTGCTGACCTTGAGCCGGCGGATGAAGTCCTAGGCGTTATAAAACAAGCGGGTGGCGAGGCGATGGGCGTTGAAACAGATGTGACCAGCGAAAGTAGCTGCAAAGAGGTCGTCTCTAAAACGGTTGAAGCCTATGGCAAGCTTGACATTTTAGTGGCAAATGCTGGGCTTTGGGTGCACCTTCAACGTCAGGCGCCTACAGAAATTGATGTAGATACCTGGGAAAAGGTCATGTCGGTCAACGTAAAGGGTGTTTGGCTGTCGGCCAAAGCAGCAATTCCAGAGATGCTAAAGAACGAATATGGTAAGATTATTACTGTAGCATCAACCAGAGCGATGAAAGGCGGCGCTGGGATGCTGCACTATGACGCCAGTAAGGGCGCTGTCATTGGCCTGACGCGTTCACTCGCCCGGGAATACGGTCCTTCTGGTATCTGTGCAAATATTATTGCGCCTGGCGCCACAGACACAGAGATTAGCCAATCTTTGGCAACTCAAACACAAAAGGAACGTCGGGTGGCTAGTGCTAAAGCGCGCGCCATTAAGCGTGCTGAAGAACCCGATGATCTCGTCGGTGCGTGTATTCATTTGGCGTCGCCAGAAAGTGATTTTATGTCAGGCCAGACGTTAGTTGTCGACGGGGGCGCTATTGTTTGGTGATATTAAACGACTAAGGCATCACCGCTAACTTTGCTGCGGCGCAGGCGACGGTCGTCGGTCCGTTCGAAATGTGTCCGCGCGTGGGTAACTGCCAGATTATCCCATATGACAAAATCGTTTACCTTCCACTGGTGTTCATAGACAAACTTTTGTTGTTCGGAGTGCTGAAAGATTGGGTCAAGAATTTTGGTGCTTTCCTCGATAGTTAGCCCTTCGATCTGGCAAGTCATCAGCCGATTGACGAACAGCGCTTCACGTCCGGTTTCTGGGTGTCTGATAATGCATGGCTGCCAGGCTTTTTCGATATTTTCCAAATTATCTAAATTAGGCTTTTCAATCGTAGCATAATCATAGACGCTCAGCGCCTTTCTGCCTCGGATCGTACTTTTGAGTTTTTCGGGCATACTCTCCCAGGCCTGGTACATATTACACCACATTGTATTACCACCAATTTTTGGGACAGCAATGGCGAACAGCATAGTAAATTTATCGGGCTTGTCGGTATAACAAGTGTCGTGATGAAACCACATCTCTCCATCAGGGATTACACCGGTCGGCTCACCATTTTCATCACGAATATTGCTTACGTATGCGATCCCTGGAGTGTCATAAGAGCTGGTTGGAACTATGTAATCATCCGGTAGCGCCCTTTTACGTATCGGTCCAAGTGCTTTTGTGAAGGCCAGTTGTTGTTTAGCATTGAATGTTTGGTTCGGAAAAATAACTACTTGATGAGCATGAATAATCTCACGAATTTGGGCGGCAAGCTTTTTATTCGGAGCAACGCGGAAATCAAGTCCCGTTACGCGGGCACCCAGTGGTTGGTCTAATGGTATTACTTCCATAACCCCTATAATAACAAATTAAGAGCCTAAGGGGAGTTGAAATCGGTAGATTCAGGGGTCACACTAAAGTTAAACAAATATAGGTCAAAGGTTCAAAGATGGGCAGAGTAGAGGGACGTGTGGCCATTGTGACTGGTGCAGCTCAAGGATTAGGTGCTACCTACGCAAGAGCACTGGCCGCAGAAGGGGCTAAAGTAGTAATTGCTGATCGGGATAGCGGTGCTTCTGTGGTCGAAGAAATCCGAGCATCTGGCGGTGAGGCTATTGACGTTCCAACCGATGTTCGTGAAGAGGAAGCCACACTAGAACTGGTGGCAAAGACCATCGAAGGCTTTGGTAAGTTAGATATTCTAATCAATAACGCCGCCATCTTCACCGCGGTTGAGCGCAAGGGCTTTGATGAGATATCTGTGGACGAATGGGATTTGATGCACGCTGTTAATGTTCGGGGTACATGGCTTTGCTGCCGGGCGGCCGTTGCGGAGATGCGCAAACAGCAATACGGGAAGATCATTAATATTTCCACAAGTAGAATTTTTCAGGGGGTACCATTTTTTCTCCATTATGACTCCACAAAAGGTGCGGTCTTGGCTATCACGCGCTCACTCTGTAAGGAAGTTGGTGATGAAGGAATTAGGGTCAACTGCATTGCGCCAGGATCCACAATGAGCGAGAACGTCCGCAAACGCACCAATTGGCAGGGCAGTGGTGCCGCCGTTCAGCTTGCTAACCGGATGATTAAGAGGGAACAGCTCCCAGAAGATCTTGTTGGCGCTGTCCTTTTCCTATCCTCCGCGGAAAGTGACTTTGTCACAGGCCAGACAATGCTGATCGATGGCGGCGTTAGTACACATTGATTTCATTGCCTTTAACTTAATTTACCAACCAATTCCCAGGTGAGACCGGGTTGGCCTTGCGGCTTCGTTGCGCTATAGCTGCGCCCAACTTTTGATACTGACTTATTTCTAAAGAGGATAAGACCCGTGGCTGAACGCACCCCTGCACGTAGTTACCCTGATTTACACGATCACTTGAAAGCACTCGATGATGCCGGGCTTCTGGTAACCGTTGATCGTGAGATCAATAAGGACACTGAGATGCACCCGTTGGTTCGCTGGCAGTTCCGAGGCGGGATAGAGGAAAATGATCGTAAAGCCTTCTTGTTTACAAATGTCGTTGACTCCAAGGGTAACAAGTTCGACATGCCAGTGGCAGTTGGTGTTTTAGCAGCAAACCGAGAAATCTATGCCATGGGCATGGGTTGCCCGGTCGAAGAGGTCCAGGATCGTTGGGCGCAGGCAATTGCTAATCCAATCCCTCCGAAAGAGATTTCCAGCGATGAGGCACCTTGTCATGAGATTATCATCGAGGGCGATGATCTGGATAGGCCAGGCAACGCGCTGGACTCTATTCCAGTGCCGATTTCAACGCCAGGTTGGGATGTCGGGCCAGTTGCTACACTAACTCAGTACGTCACTCGAGATCCTGATACTGGATTGACGAATATGGGTAACTATCGTGCTCAAGTTAAAGGCCCGCGTCGGATGGGAATGAACCCCTCCCTAGAGTTGCGCCCTGGAATTTATATTCATTGGGAGAAGATGAAGGAACGTGGCGAAAAGTTACCTGCTGCTGTGGTACTCGGGGCTCCATCATGCGTTACATTTACTGCCGCTCAGAAACTGCCCGAAAACTTAGAAGAAATTACTGTCGCGGGCGGTCTTGTGGGATCCCCCATTAATGTTGTTCGTGCCCGCACAGTAGACCTCATGGTTCCAGCCGAGGCTGAGATTGTAGTAGAGGGTTATATCAATACGGAGATGCTTGAACCTGAGGCGCCGTTTGGCGAAAGCCACGGCCATGTGAACTTGCAGGAATTCAACGCTTATATGGATGTCACATGTATCACTAGGAGATCGAGGCCGATCATGACTTCGATTATCTCACAAGTTACGCCGTCTGAGTCTTCTTGTATCAAACAGGTTGCCTACGAGACTATCTTTATGAACCATATGCGTGACGCGCTAGGCATCAAGGGGATTCAAAGGGTAGCTCTGCATGAGCCTTTGACCAACATCCGAAAGCTTGTTGTTTTGGTTTGTGATCGTGATATGCCGACGACAGAAGTTTGGCGCGCCCTTTATGGTGCCGCAACGTTGCTGCGCGCCGGCGGTAAGTTTGTTATCGCTGTTAATGACGACATCGATCCGTCGAATGCCGACGCACTATTTTGGGCGATGGCTTATCGCTGCAACCCAATTTTGGATATGCAGGTATTACCACACCGTGATCAAGGGCATGGACCACGCTCTAAGCGAAATAACGGTGAAGATGGATCCGTTTTATATGATGCGACGCTAAAGGAGGATTTTCCTCCAATTTCATTACCAAAGCGCGAATTTATGGAGAATGCAGCTGAGATATGGGACGAAATAGGTCTACCCAAACTTAAGCCACAGGAACCATGGTTCGGTTATTCTTTGGGAGAGTGGGGAGACGATTTTGATGAAGCCGCTAAGATGGCAACTGAAAGCGATTACTGGGCCTACGGAGAAAGGATCGCTCAACGTAGGCGCTCAGATGTTGAGATGAATACAGAGGTGCGTGACGTAGACGAAACTAAATAAGGTGGCGCAGTTATTAGTGAATTTATTTCAGCCACTTTTTCGTATTGCACGAAAAATGTTTAATGACATCTTCTATAGGGGAATTGTTTAGATTTTCATTAAACAGTTCCAATTCTAGTTTCCCCGAATAATCACCGGTAAATATTTTTGGCAGGTAATTTTCTAGGTCAATCACACCTGCTGTAAGTGGCCGCCTTTGTATATTCAAGTCTGCATCTAGACCAACGTTACAGATTTGAACCAAACCAATTTGGTCCACATCCTCATTAATAACTTTTATAAACTTTTGATCCCACCATGAATGGTAGAAATCCAATATTAGCTTAGCATTATTGTGAGGCCTGATAATATTGATTGCGTGACTGATAGAGTTTATGCATCCCTTTGAGTATATATCGACTGGGTTAATCGGTTCTAAGCCAATCGTAACCTCAGACATCGCGGCAATTTCCGCCAATTTATCAATTTGGTTTTCCACATAATTGTGTGCCTCCAATAGTGGAGTTGCTGGTGATCCCAGGCCTCCAGTTATCACACATAAAATATCTGAATTTAAATATGCGGAATATTCAACAAGTTCTTCATCAGAATATTTATTTGGTCGATAAGCGCTATGAGTAAAATACCCGGCACTATTAAGAGACGAAACACTGAGTCCGTGATCATTGAGGCATGATCTTAGATCGTGAAGTCCCATTTCTTCGATTGCTTGACATGTAATCCCTACCGAAGTTATCCCAGCGTTAGAGACATTTCGAATAAAATCTAGGAAGGATAGATCTTCCCCGCAAATATAATGACTTACTGAAAGGTTCAATTTCTCTCTTACTTTTATATATTTTGCGATGATCTAAAGTGAAAAATCGCGGAAAATCCTAACATTGCAACGAAGAGTCCGCAGATTCCAATTAAACCGAAGGTCTCATCAAAGATTACGTAACCCATTATCGCTGTAGTCGGTGGCATTAGATAAAAAAGACTAGTAACGCGCAACGCCTCCCCCTTCCTAAGAAGCCAGTAAAATAGAGAGTAAGCGGCAGCGGACAAAATTATAACTTGCCAACCCATCGCAAAGATCATCCGGTTGCTCCATTCTATCTGCATATTTTCAAACATTAGCGCAAACGAACCACATAGCATGGCGGAAACAAATAGTTGTATTGCGTTCAAACTTCTAATGTCATGATTTTCACAAAACCTCTTCTGATAGATCGTCCCGGCTGTTATCGCCGCAAGGCATAGGCAAGCCGAGACAAGCGCTGCAATAGGGGTTCCTTCTATAGTTGTCTTCTCCCACATAACAAACATGACGCCAAGAAACCCCAACAAAAGGCCGATCCATTGACGTTTTGTAACATTCTCGCCTAATAGCGGACCAACACTAACAGCCGTAAGGATTGGCTGGATACCAGTTATCACTGCTAGTGCGCCTGCATTAAGCCCGAGGTCTATCGAAATAAAGACGCCGCTTAAATAACCGGCATGCATTAGCGAGCCCGCTACTATAATATGTAATATTTGATTTGGGCGGGATGGCCAGGGTGCCCGCATTACCAGAGCAATCAAACCAAGTAACAGCGCAGAAAGAAAGAACCGAATTGATAAGAAAGTCAGCGGTTCAATGTAAGGCAGGCCAAGTTTTGAGGTTATGTGGCCGGAACTCCACAAAAATACGAAAAGAAGTGAAGCAGAGATAATTATAAGATTTTTATGAGTATCTCGTGCTGCGCCAGTACTCATTTAATAAGTACTAAGCTCAAATATGGTATGAATGTGATCAATCCGAGCATCAAAAAAGCTAAAACCAGAAACGGAGCAGCACCCCGAAATACCTCAGAAACGGAAACTTTCCCTATGGCACTGAGCGTAAATAAATTTAGGCCGATAGGAGGCGTAACGGCTGCTATTTCCATATTTATGATCATTATAATAGCAAAGTGGATTGGATCTATGCCAAGCATATTTATCAATGGTAAAAATATAGGTAGGGTTATTAACAATGCAGAAATAACCTCCAAAAACATTCCCAAAAAAAGTAGTAAAATATTCACAGAAATTAAGAATACAATTACACTAAGTTTGTGTTCAGTTATCCATTTTACAATTGTTTGAGGTATGCCGCTGTCTGTCATCGCATACCCAAAAACCGCAGCTCCAGCCAAGACGAGTAATATTGCAGCGGATGTCACGCAACCTCGAGCGACGACTTGCAAAAATTTGTTGAATCCTTGGCGTTTATATTCTGGTGCTGTTATTAGGAGCGCATAAACCACTGCTACGGCGCTCGCCTCTGTAGGCGTTAAAATACCACCATAAATGCTACCTAGAATTATGATCGGTAGCAGTAAAATATCTGCAGCAGAGAAAAGTGCCTTCGCTTGTTCTCTAGTTGAGGTTCTGTCTCGCAATGTCTCGGGCCAGCTTCTAGTGCGCCAAATTACGTAGACACAAAGTAGAAGCCCAAAAAGTAATCCTGGTATTATGCCGGCCTGAAATAGCTTGCCGATTGATTCATTTGAAACTAGGCCGTAAATGATCAAAGGAATAGATGGAGGTATGAGTATCCCCAAACCGCCAGACATGGCGATTAATCCAAGACTAAAACGTCTGGGGTAGCCGCGTTCAATGAGTTCGGGAAGAACAACAACACCGATTGCTGCAGCGGTAGCGATACTAGAGCCGCACATTGCGGAGAAAATAATTGTTGAAACCACTGCCACGACAGCAAGTCCACCTGGAAGGTGCCCAATCAGGCTGTCGATGCTCACTACTAACCGTTTAATCGCCCCACCGCGGCTTAAAATTTCTGCAGCGATAATGAAAAAAGGAATTGCAAGTACAGGTGTTTTATCTAACGAACTAAACATTATTCCTGCGGCGACTGGAATAACGGAAATAGTAAGATAAATATATGCGGTTCCAGCAGCGGCTAAACAAAGCCCAATTGGGACCCCTATTATGGAGAGTATTGCTAATGTCCCAGCTAATAGAAGGGTTGCGGAACCGACATCCATACCTTTTTAGCGCGTTTCAGTTGAAGAATTATGGATTGGGCGCCAGAGGTCTACGGTTGTTCTAATAACCTGAACCGCGAGCAAACATCCTCCAAAAAAGATTGCCGCATGGAATGGCCAAATGAACCAACGAAGTGATGTAGGCATTCGCTCATCAAACATCATAGTTTCTTCTGTCAATGTTATACCCGAGAGAGCCAAGCCAACTGCCAAAATAAGTGTTAGGACGTTGGCGCTAGATTGAATTATCCGTCGTCCTTTTTCTCGAAAGAGATGCTCAACTAATGTGAAGCGAATATTCACGCTAAATCTGACCGCGGCAGCGATGCCAACAAAAGTTCCCCAAATCACAGAATATCTTACAAGAATTTCTACTGATGGATCTGACCAAGAAAACCCATAACGGGTAACGACCATCAAAAACATCGCTATTGCACCGAGTATAAACAGAGAGGCTGTGATGGCGTCAGTAAATGCATCAAACCCGCACCAGAATTTTTTGAATTTCTGATGCGGGTTTAACATTCCGTCAGTTTGATCAGACATTGATTATATTCGATGTCTATTCAGCCAAGTGCTTTAGTTTTTGATTTTTTTGATCATAGACTTAATTTCTGGGTCAAGACTGTCATAAAGAGGTTTCAAGGTCTTAACCCAACGCGCTCGTTCCGCCTTTGAAAATCCTATAACCTTCATCCCGTTAGCAGCGACATTCTTATAAGCACTTTCAATTGCATTTCTGATTTCTCTTAAGTTGTATGCTTTTGCCTCTGCAAGGGCGGCCTGGATCATTTTTTGTCCAGCTGCGCCTTGTTTCTTATACCAAGCTGGATTAACGACCACGACGTAACCAAATGGAAATAAATTAACTTTCGTTACGGAGTTCAGAACTTCATATAGTTTGATTAAGTTTCCATATGGAGGAGTAGTCCAAGCGCCGTCAGCTACGCCTGTCTTAAGAGCCAGAAAAACTTCTGGACCTGGAATGGCAGTAGGCGATCCACCTAGCGCCTTCGTTGAGTTTGCCAGCACTTCAGAGGGCCAAACCCTGATCTTGAGATTTTTTAAATCTTTTACTGTTTTGATTGGCTTTTTAGACCAAAGGGCGACGAAACCATCATACCAAAAATGGGTGGCCATAACGCGTTTCTTTTCTAACTTCTTTAGGAGGCCTTTACCGATTGATCCATTGAGAACCTTTTCCATTGAACCGTAACTCTCAAAGAGCATAGGAACTTCTAATAATTTAAATGCGGGTTCGATATTGGAAACGTATCCAATCGTGGGTACAGCCATCTGAACTTGTCCGCGTGCGACAGCCGGTACTTCATCTTTTCCCATCATAAGTTGGGCAGACGGAAAAATTGAGACCTTATATTTTCCTTTAGAAATTGTCTCGAGTGCCTTTTTGAATGCCTCGGCAGAACGGGTCTTAATATGTCCCGGAGGTGTCTCCATTGGGATCTTTATTTCTGTTTGCGCCTTTGCATCGTGTTTTGCGCCAAAAATTGGAAAGCTAAATAAAATTGCTGCGAAAATTACCGTTGTATATTTCATATCTTTACCTTTTTCACTCCTGTGTCCCTCAAAACTTAATATATAGCCCTTTAGAATATAACATTTTCTTAATTCAATTAGATAGTAATGAAATTGATGAAAGGTTCAGGGTTGTTAGCAGAATTTTTGCAATTCAGGTTTTGCCATTCCAGATATCGTCAATTTCATTTGTAGTAGTCACGGCCCCAAAGCGATGTCTGATAGTCGCGAGTGTCGCCTCATGCAGGGACATGTCCCAGCTTGCAGTCGCATCAGAGGGAATGCAGACATGATAACCAGTTTCAAACGCATCCCTCAGTGTGCTCTCAACGCAAACATTTGTTGAAACCCCAGAGGCAATTATAGTTTTTATCCCCTGTGATCTTAAAACCATATCTAAATTTGTACCTTTGAAGGCACTGTAACGGTGCTTATGGATAATTAATTCGCCTGGGTTTGGTTTTAACTCCTCAATAAACTCGGCACCTTCGGATCCTGCTATACATAATGTATCGGAGGAATAGGTCGATTTCTTTCTTTGTAAAAGCCATGCTCCAGAATCTGAACGATTTTCCGGTAGTGTCCAGAACCCTACATGGCAGACCATTACGTTTTTCTCTCGCGCCAAGCTAAGGAGTTGCCGTAAATTTGGTATCACGCTCCGCGTCGCTGTTAAGTCCCGTCCTGCGAGATCGCACAAAAATTCGTCATATACTAAATCCTTCTGCATATCGATTATCAGGATTGCGGTGTGAGAAGGGTCAATAAATGTGGCTAAATCGTTAAAATTTTTAGTTATCATCGCGTTGCTTTCCAGGAGGGGGGCTTTGATCTTTAAACCAGTCCGCGATGTCGGCAGCTGTCATAAATAAACTGTCATCACGGTTTTGCAATTCATCGAGGATTTTTTCTAAATAATAGAAACGGTGGGGTACCCCAATTAAATGAGGGTGTAAGGCTATCGTCAAAATTTGAGGCTGGTGGTTAATCTCCTGGTCGATAATTTTTAGGGTATCAACAACCCGGTTATAAATTTCCTTAGAGGTATGTTTTTCGACGGCGTAAATTACACTGTCGTTGAGTTCGAGGGTATATGGCATCGCCATCAAAGGTCCCACTTTCGTATCCATCCAACATGGCAAATCATCAATAACCCAATCAAATACGTACTCGACACCTAATGACCTTAAGATGTCGGGTGTGTGTTCACTTTCTTTGAGGCCTGGGCCTAGCCATCCGGAGGCCTGCTTACCGGTAAATTTTTCAATCATGGAAAGCGCCAATCTGATTGTTTCGGCCTCATTTTTTTCAGCTTGGATTGATTGTTGGTGAATTCCATGACCTATGAATTCCCAGTCAGCTTTTAATATTTCGTCGGCTAGGTCCGGATATGCATTAATGACACTCGCATTTATACTGACACTTGCTGGAAGGGAGCGTTCTTGGAAAGATTTTAGAATTCGTGGCATGCCGCAGCGCATGCCATATTCAGCCCAAGAATAATTCGGCACGTCGGGTGTCATTTCTATGCCTTGAGGTGCGGTTAAAAGTTTACGGGGCATAGGCTGGTCAAACTGCCAATGTTCTACATTAACCACTAAGTGGACCATTAGTCTTTTTCCCTTCAGGGGAATTAGAGTGGGCCGTCTGTTCGCCATCTGAAAAGGTATTCTGGGATTATTCATTCAATTAAATATCGCTCTCTTTTAAAAAATAACAGCGTATAAGGCCGAAATTTTCAACTTATGATTTAGTCTTGGCCTAGGGCTTATCTATGGTTTGCAGGCTAACAATAAATACAGAATTATCAGAAAAGAGGCGCCAGTAACGGCGGTTACGATCGTGAACCTCCAAGCCAAACGGCAGCCAAGTTCATCAAAATGGAGATCCGGCTTCATGAGAAAAGATGGTTTGATAAAATTCTTTTTGCGAAACCAGATATGTTTTGATGGGTCGGGTGGTACAAGCAAATGATCATTGAGGATACGTGAAATTATTGCCATTGCCGCGGCGCCGGCTAAGAAAACCCATACAAATACGGTCGAATGTTCCCAGAGACTGCACATCTTTAGTCACGAATATCTTGTAATAGCCAGTCGGTAGGTATCTCGTGTCCGAGGGATGCCTCTTTCGCTAGTTCATAAGTGCGTCCTGCGACTGCGTGAAACTGGTTGCCTTGTAAATTGCCCCGTTCCGAATAGGTTATTTGCTCGCTGGATGTGCGGCCGAGGTTGGTGTTTTCGATGATATCTGAAAAATAAATTACTTTCTCTGGCATGCTCACGCCATGTGCTCTTGTCCCAAGAGGTTTCTGTCGTAGGCCATTATCAACATCTGGCCGCGCTGCGTAAGTCACCCATTCATCCGCGAGGGCCATTTCCGGCAAGCCCTCCGGAGCCGGAGCATTGCCAAAGCGGAAATAGATATCGACCATTGCCTGTGCTTCGGGACTTACCATGCCTGTTCCCCCGCCGACATTGAGAATGTGCATCCCTGGCCTCAGGCAGTCGGCGCGAACAACTGGCACTGATGCATTTGTGCAGCCTGCAACAATATCTGCGTCCCTATAGGCGTCTTCTTCATTGTCACAAGAAATTACCTCTATGTCCCATTTGGTCCGCATCTCTTCTGCGTAGGCGTCACGATTGTCTTTAGTTGGACTGTAGACTTGAAGCCTCTTGATATCTCGAACACACATAAAGGCTTCCATATGACTTCGTGCCATGCCCCCCGAGCCCAACATACATACGACTTCGGAATCCTCTCGGCTCATATATTTGACGCCAATCCCGCCATCTGCCCCCACCCGTTTGTGCTGCAGGATACCGTCATTTATGAAGGCAAGGGGCTCTCCAGTTTCGACGCTAGTCAGTAGGATTAGACCACAAAAGAGGCCAGGCTTATTGCAATATTTTTGATGGGTTCGATTGCCGTCGACCACCGTCTCGTATGTAATGTCTGATTTCATACGAATAGCGAAATAGCCGCGGGTCGAGCCTCCTTCCATAGTCCCCCATTGATAAACTTTTCCGTCAGAGGTTGGAATTTGTATATCAATCCTTGGGCGGCATATGGCCTCCCTTTCGGCAAGGTCGCCGTATGCTTGTTCGAGGACGTCAATGGTATCTTGCATGGTCAGAACCTGGTCTACCATTTCGTTATTAATCACAAGGGTCATATTACTATTTCCTCATAAAAGCTGCCGTTCTGAGGCGAAAGAGTAATCACCCAAAGTGACAGCCGGCGAAATAAATCTGTTTTTAACATAATGACTTTTAGTTCCTGATATTCTGCAGGAACCATTCGGTAGGCACCTCATTGCCTAACCCAGCTTCCTTGGCACACTCGTATGCTCGGCCGGCGACTGCATGAAACTGATTGCCTTGTAGGTTTCCGCGTTCAGAGTAGGTGACTTCCTTCCTCGACGTCCGTCCGCGATTGGTGCTGTTCATGATATCAACGAAATAGAGCACCTTGTCAGGCATTGCGACGCCGTGAGCGCGGCCCCCTTTTTTCTTTTGTTTGAAGCCATAATCATGGCTTGGGCGAGCCGCAT
>MDSW01189882.1_pt1 | contig 13002 bp, 12 predicted proteins | sample 811171 | NCBI WGS metagenome assembly MDSW01 (sample SAMN05326641, study PRJNA326480) | marine metagenome | isolation source: seawater | place: Atlantic Ocean: North West | collected 2012 | reverse complement strand
TAATTAGAGTGGCTAATCCAGCTATAGCTCCAAGTAATCTATTAATAAATTCAATCCAGGTTTTTGTTGCATCAAAATCTGAATAGTTATGTTTTGTGTAATTTTTCCAATTAGAAAAATTTATTTGATTACTAGAAGTAAAATCACTTTTAGAAACTATTAACTTCCCATTGTTTCTTAAAATGATTCCTTTTTTATAACTTTTATTTGGAGACCATTCTATTTCAGAAATATTTGTTGGCGGAATTAAGTATCCAAAACATTTTGGCCAATCAGGGCATCCCATCCCGCTTCCGGTCATTCTGACTAAAGATCCAGCTAAAATTACTAGGAGTACTAAAATCAAACTTATTTTAGAAATTTTAATGAATTTTTTTTTCATTTATAAATTTTTAGACCCATTTGAATCCCTTTTTTACTCATTATAGATTTAGCAGATTCGTAATCATTAGGTATTTTACCATCCAGTATAGATTCTTTAATAAATTCTTTAATAATACCAATTTCTTTTCCGGGTTTTAAATTAAAATAATTCATTATTTCTTTTCCTGAAATTGGTGGTTGAAAATTCCGAATATGATCTCTTTTTTCTACTTCAATAATTTTTTGTCTAACTATTTTAAAATTATTTAAATATTTATTAAACTTATTTAGGTTTTTGGTTGTTATATCAGCTTCGCATAATGTTAGTAAATCATCGACATCTTCTTTGGCATCATAAATTAATCTTCTAACTGCAGAATCAGAAACGTTTTCACTGGATAAAATAATAGGTCTAGAACTCATGTAAATTATTTTTTGAACATATTTTAATTTATAATTTAATGGCAGATTAAGTCTTTTGAAAATTTTATAAACCATTTTAGAACCCTTTAATTCGTGTCCGTGAAATGTCCATCCAATTTTTTTTATAAATTTCTTAGTTGAAGCTTTACCAATATCATGAAGGAGAGCAGACCATCGTAACCATAAATTATCTGTGGTTTCACAAATGTTATCAAGAACTTCTAAAGTATGATTAAAATTATCTTTGTGTTTATGTCCTTCAATTTCATCAATCCCTCTCAGGGCTGTTAGTTCAGGTAATATAATCTCTAAAATTCCGGTTTCAAAAAGAATTTCAAATCCTAATGATGGTTTGTTGGTCATTAAGATTTTATTTAGTTCTTCAGCAATTCTTTCACTTGATATTATATTAATTCTGTTTTTTTCTTGAGCAATTATTTTCAAACATCTAGGATCTATTAAAAAGTTTAATTGACATGAAAATCGGATCGCTCTTAACATTCTTAGAGGATCATCTAAGAACGTTTTGACTGGATCTAAAGGAGTTATTATTAATTTTTTATCAATGTGATCAACTCCATTAAACTTATCAATGAGCTCACCCCACTTATTTTCATTTAAACATATTCCAATAGAATTTATTGTAAAATCTCTTCTGTTCAAATCATCATCTAAGGTCCCAATTTCTACTTTGGGATTTCTGCTATTTAATTTGTAACTCTCTTTTCTAGCACCAACAAATTCCAATTCCATATCGTTATGCTTAAAAGCAGCGGTGCGAAAATTTTTATAGATCTTAACTTTACCATTTGTATTTAATTTTTTAGATACATTTTTTGCAATTTGAATTCCATCACCTACAACTAGTATATCTATATCTTTAGGCTTTTCTAATCCCATTAATAAGTCTCTAACATACCCACCAATTACGTAACAGTCCACACCAATTTTATCTGCACAGTTGGAAATGACTTTAAACAAATTGTTATTTATACTATTTTTAATTAAACTTTCGATCATCTTAAGATCTTAATGTTATTATTGAATTGTCTTTTGATATCCTAATAATTTTAGATGCTTTATCAAGCTTTTCATTAGTACGTAAATTTACTGTAAAATCAACTTGTTCTAAAATACTACTATTTATATCCTTAAAATAAATAGGAAAAACATCCCCGGATTTATTTGCTGAAGTTGAAATTATCGGTTTTTTAAATTTATTTAATAAATTATTGCAAAATGATTCTTTTGGAATTCTAATTCCAATCGAATCTGAATAAGTTTTCAGATTTTGTGCTTTATCATAAACAACGGTTGTGGGTTCTTTAAACTTTTTCAAAATATTAATAATTGATTTATTTATAGAGGCATATTTTTGAATCATTTTATAATCACGCATTAAACAAATAAATGGAATTGATTTATTTCTGTTTTTTATTTTATAAATTTTATTAATTGCATTTTGATTAGTTGCATCACACCCTAATGCCCAAATGGTATCACTAGGATAAATTATTACACCACCCTTTTCTAGAGTTTTAATAGCTTTTTCAATTTCTAAAACCATCGACTTACTTAAGTTTAAGCAGACACATTGTAATCTCTTAATGCATTGTTTAGAGAAGTTTTTTTATCTGTACTCTCTTTTCTTTTACCAATTATTAAAGCACATGGAACCTGAAAATTACCAGCTGGAAAATTTTTAGTATATGATCCAGGAATTACAACTGATCTTTCAGGAACTTCACCTTTAAATTCTTTAGGTTCTTCACTCGAAACGTCTATTATTTTTGTTGATGCAGTTAGAACAACATTAGCTCCCAAAACAGCTTCTTTACCCACTTTAACACCTTCTACAACAATACACCTAGACCCAATAAATGCATTATCTTCTATAATTACAGGAGAAGCTTGTAACGGTTCTAATACTCCACCAATTCCAACTCCTCCACTAATATGAACATTTTTACCAATTTGAGCGCAGCTTCCAACCGTAGCCCAAGTATCTATCATGGTACCCTCATCTATGTGTGAACCGATATTTACATATGAGGGCATTAAGATAACTCCTTTACTTATGTATGCCCCGTGTCTAGCTACTGCATGAGGGACTACTCTTATACCTTTTTTAGCATAATTACTTTTTAATGGAATTTTATCATGAAATTCTAATGGTCCAATTTCAATAGTTTTCATTTTTTGTATAGGAAAATATAGAATTACAGCTTTTTTTACCCATTCATTAACAATCCAGCCAGTATTTGAAGGTTCAGCAACTCTTAACTCTCCCTTATCTAATTTATCTATGACGGAATATATAGCTTGCTTAGTTTCTTCATTTTCTAAAATTGATTTATTTTCCCATGCAGATTCAATAATTTTTTTCACTTTATTTAATTTTTTTCAAATATACATTCTAATTAATACTTTCAGATATTTTAACCTTAATTATTAATGAATTAACTTTGAAAAATGTCTAAAATTATTGCTATTGATTACGGTCTAAAGAGAATTGGTGTTGCTATTTCTGATGAATCAAGAGTATTGGCCTTTGGACTTGATACGGTTACTGTATCAGAAATAATTCCTTTTTTAACCCAAATTGTAAATAAAGAACATATTGATGTTTTTGTAATTGGTAAGCCATTACAAAAAGATAATACTCAATCTGAAATAGAAAATGAAATACTACGTTTTATCAAAAAGTTAAAATTAATTTTTCCACAAATTGTAATAGAAAGATATGATGAAAGGTTTACATCATTAATTGCAAAAAAAACAATTATTGAAAGTGGAATAAATAAAAAGAAAAGAGCAGATAAAAAGTTGGTTGATAAAATTAGTGCAACTTTAATTCTTCAATCATTCCTTGAAAAAAAATAATATGAAATTACCAATTCTTGCATATGGAAACCCAGTTTTAAAATCAAAATGTAAAGAAATAGATTCTGATTATAAAGATTTAAATAATTTAATTAATAATATGTGGGAAACTATGTATTCAGCTAGTGGAGTAGGTTTAGCAGCTCCTCAAGTTGGGAAGTCCATTAGATTATTTATAGTTGATGCGTCTCCATTTGCTAATGATAAAGAACTAGATTTAAATGAAAGAAATAAATTAAAAACTTTTAAAAAAGTATTTATTAATCCCAAAATAACTTGGTCTTCTGCAAATTTATGTAGTTTCAATGAAGGTTGTCTAAGTATTCCCGATGTTAGAGAGGATGTAAAGAGGGAAGATCAAATTGAAATTGAATATCAAAACGAAAAATTTGAAAATAAAATTTTGAAACTTAGTGGATTATCTGCAAGAGTTGTTCAGCATGAATACGACCATATTGAAGGGGTGTTGTTCACTGATAAATTAAGTTCTTTTAAAAAAAAACTACTTAGTAATAAGTTAAGAAATATATCAATGGGAAAAGTTAAATGTGATTACTTAATGGAATTTTTTAAATAATTGTATGTCGAAAAAACTCCAACTCAAATCTTTAGAGCGCTTGTTAATTATAATGGATGAGTTAAGAGAGAAATGCCCTTGGGACAAGAAACAAACCTTTGAGTCTCTAAAACCTTTAACAGTAGAGGAAACCTATGAGCTGGTTGATGCTATTTCAGAAAATAATATTGAAGAAATTAAAAGTGAATTAGGAGATTTGTTATTACATATTGTTTTTTATTCAAAAATAGCCAGTGAATCAAATAAATTTGATATTTCTGATGTTGCTAATGCTATTTCTGAAAAATTAGTATACAGACACCCACATGTTTATGAAGATAACTTAGATTTATCGGATGATCAGGTTAAGATGAATTGGGAAAAATTGAAACTTAAAGATGGTAAAAAAAGTATTTTAGGAGGAGTTCCTAAAACACTTCCATCAATTTTAAAATCTATGAGAGTTTTACAAAAAGCTTCAAATGTTGGGTTTAAATGGTCAAGTGAAAAGGAAGCTAAAGAAAAAGTAAATGAAGAATTAAATGAATTAAATGATGAAATTATATCTGGAAATTTTGAGAAAATTAATGATGAATTTGGAGATGTTTTATTTTCATTAATTAATTATGGAAAACATATAGGAATAAACCCAGATAGCTCACTTGAAAAAGCCAATAAAAAGTTTATTAAAAGATTTATGCAAATGGAAAAAAAAATGAGTGAGGAAAATAAATCTTTTGAAAATTTATCTAAAAATGAACTATATCATTATTGGAAAGCAGTTAAAAAACAAATTTAATTTTTTAAAAGTTTTATTTGAAAAATAATATTTTCAATAAGCTTTTTATTTTTTTCAATGTCTTTATGAAACTTATTTAATAGTTTATTTTCTTTTGATTTTTCATTAAAAAAAGAAAGATTATTTTCTAGAGTTGAAACCTCTTTATTTAACACTTCTAATTCTTTATTTAAATTAATTATTTTTTTGTTTTTTTCATTATCATCCATTACTTGAGTTTTAAACTCAAATAATTTTATTTTAGAATCTTCTGAACTTAAGCCAGAGTCTTGAAGTATTTTATTAATAATTTTTTCAAATCGATTATTAATATCTTTATTTTTTGAACCTAACTCATTCCATTTCATAAATATTTCATCAACATTAATTTTTGATAAATTAAGTTCAATATCTTTTAAAAAGTTATTTTGTTTTTCTTCATTATTTTTGATTTCAATGATTTTATTTGCTTTTTCTTCATCTATCTTGTCAAAGAAATTGCTACATAATAATTTGAATTTTTTCCAGTTTTTTTCATTTATTTTATAAGGAACTGGATTTATTTTTCTCCAATCTTTCTGAATAACAATAATTTCTTTTTTGTTTTTATCTAAATTTTCATCTTTTTTTAACCTTTCTACTTTACTAATTAATTCCTCTTGTCTAATTATGTTTTCTCTGTATATTTTTTTAAGATTTTTAAAAAAAATATTTTTTGATAAATAGTAGCGTTTTATAATTTCCTTATAATTCTTCCAATAATTATTTTTTTTGTTTGAGGGAACGGGACCTGTTTTTTCTAATATTTTTTTGATATTTTCAAATTTCTTTATTTTCTGTTGCCATTCTTTGGTAGTTATACATTTTTTTTCGATTAATACACTAATTTCATTTAAAAGCGACTCTTTTTTCAACAAATTTTCTAACAATATAGAGTCTTTGTTTTTGTCAAATTCTTTTTTGTTTTTATAGATTTCTAATCCAATTTCATTAAATTTTTTATTTAAATCCTTTTCTGTTTCTTTTTTTGTTGGCCCAATTTCATATTTCCATTTTTTATTTAATCTCTCAAAGTATTTATATGACTTTTGTTTATCCTCGCTTTTAACTAATTCTTCAGCTTGTTGAATTATTTTCTCTTTCTGGTCTAAATTATATTTTAAATCTATTTCTTTAAATTTTCTATTTAAATGAAGGTAGTCGTAAAAGTTTTTTATGTGGTGTTGAAAATTATTCCAAATTATTACGTTATCTTTTCTAGGAACAGGTCCGATTTTAAACCATGTTTCTTGAATTTCTTTAAATTCTAAATATTTTTCATTCATCTTATTATCAAGATTTACCAGGCTTTTTAATTTTTCAATGAGAACTTTTTTTTCATTTAAGTTCTTATTTATATCAATTTTTTTATTTTTATTTATTCTCAATTTTTTTCTTTTAAATTTCTTATAAGTTCCAAATTTTCCAACTTTCTTCTGCTTGAATTTCTAACATTTTCATTCCATTTATTACTGTTGCTTTTCTTTTTTTACAATTTCTTAAAAACTTAGTTTCATTAGGATTATAAATTAAATCAAAACAAATATGTCTTTCACTTATATTTTTATAGGGAATATCTGGGCACTCGTTCACGTTAGGAAAAGTCCCTAATGGTGTACAATTTATAATAATATGATTGCTTTCGACAATTTCAGAATCCAAATCTTGGTATTTCAAATCACCTTTTTTGTTATTTCTTGACACAATAGAACTCGAAATATTAATTTTTTCTAATGCATGCACAATTGCCTTTGATGCGCCTCCACTTCCTAGTATAATTGCTTTTTTATGTTTCTTTTTTATATGTTTTTTTATTGACTCTAAAAAACCTAAGTAATCAGTGTTAAATCCCCTTAATCTGTTATTTGAATCAATTTTGATTGTATTTACTGCTCCTATTTTTTCAGCCTCAATATCTAAAGAGTCCAATAAAGGAATGATAGTTTCTTTATATGGGATTGTAACATTTAATCCACTTAATATGTTTCTTTTTATTATGGTTTTAAACTCATTTATTTTTAATAAATCAAAATTTTCGTACGTACAATTTTTTAATTCTAATTTTATAAATTTTTTACTAAAATATTTTTTTGAAAAAGAATAGCTAATGTTCTTACCTATCAGGCCGTATATTTTTTTTTCTAGAGGCATAATTTTCAATATATAAAACAATCATAAAACCAGTTACTATGCAAGCTAAAGCAATAATATTTGAAGTTTCATTAATATCAGGTAAATATCTTAAATAATTACTTTCTGTATCTAAATTACTTAATTTTTTAAAACCATCTGAGCTTTCTAAAACCACTTTATTCCATGGCCATATTATAAACAGAGATCCTGAAATGAATCCTATTATTAATTGATTAGTAAGGCTTCTATGTTTTTTTATTAAATACCCTAATATATTTGAAAATACTATTAAGCCAACAACAGAACCTAAAGAGAAAACTATTAAAATTTTTATTAATTGAAAGTCGATTTCATTAGTAATATCTAATCTAAATATTATATAAATTGAATTAATTAGAGCATCAACCGAATCTACCAAAAGAAGTTTGTAATTCCCTAATAATATTAGTAAAAATGAACCTGAAATACCAGGAATTATCATTCCACAAATACTTATCATTCCGCAAAAGAAAATAAATATTATATTTTGATTTTCAGAGCTAGGTTCGGAGAAACTTAAAATTAGTCCTATAAATAATCCGATAATTAAAAAAACAGTTTTCTTGAACGTATTTATTTTATTATCTCTTATAAGAATTATTAATGAAGCTATAATCATTCCGAAAAAAAAAGACCAAACATTAAGTTCTGATATTTTAAAAAAAAAATCTAAAATTTTCGATGTTGTGAAGTAACTAAAAATTATTCCTAAAAGTATAGTTATTAAAAAAATAATATTGTACTCTGAATTCAATTTTTTAAAATTTCCTGAAAAAAGAATTTGAAATGTTTTGAAATTTATTTTTTTGAATGTAAGTATCATTTCATCATAAAAACCGGTTATTAAAGCCACTAATCCTCCCGAAATTCCAGGCAACTTATTAGCAGTACCCATAAGAATACTTTTAATAAAAAGAATTAATAAATCTTTTTTATTTCTTTGTTGCATTTTTTTTAGAAATATATTCTAATATTAATACAAATATTATTCCTATGATAATAAATAGTAAACCTTTTATAAATTCAATATTTAAAAAATATCCATTGGGGACATATAAATTTGAAAGAAATGTTTCGTTTGAAAACTGTTCTGTTTTCCATGGCCATAAGGTTGGTAATGAACCAATCATAAATCCAATTAAACATAGCAGGGTATTGTCTTTATGATTTTTATAAGCCCAAGTTAATAACTTAGAAAATAATTTTATGCTTAATAGTGCTCCCATAATAAAGGAGAAGAAATTTAAAAAATATTCAGAGTTAAACTTGAAAACTTCTTTTAATGTGTTTAGTAAAGTTTCATAGGCTCCAAGTAAAACCAATATATATGCTCCAGAAACACCTGGAAGTAACATAGCAGTAATACTAATCATTCCACAAAAAAACAGATAGATGGTATTAGTTTCATTAATTCCAGGCTTCAGTGTTTGTACCAAAATTGCTATTGCTAATCCAAATACAAAAAAATATAAGTGTGATGAGAACAGAATTTTAGTAATTTTTAAATTCCAATTTTTAATTTCTCTAAAAAGAATTGCAATTCCAGCTAATATTAATCCAAAGAAAAAAGACCATACAATTACAGGGTATTGCGTTATTAAAAATGTTATAAAATGACTTAGGATAATTATACTTGATATTATTCCCAGTAATAAATACGATAGGAAGTTCAAATTATATTTTTTCCAGACTTTTTTAATTTTTCCCTTAAATAAAAGTTTTAATAATTTTATATCAATATTATTTAAGGTTGCTAAAAACTCTTCATAAACTCCTGTAATTATAGCGATAGTTCCACCTGAAACACCAGGAATTATATCTGCTATTCCCATTGCCATTCCTTTTAAAAATATTGAAAAACGTGATATCACATGTCTTTTCATTTTTATAAAATTAAGCTAATTAAAAGTAAAAATTATATTGTAAGCATGTTTTTAAAAACATGTAGTTTTGGAATTACAGGAAACAATTTTTTAAAATAATTGTATTTAGCCGGATTATAGAAATATGCTTTTTTTAAATGAGATATAGCATTTTCATTATCAAGAATTTTAAAATAAATAGCCGATAAAAGATAGTTGATTTCGTTTTCAGCTGATTTTGGAAATAAGTTTATTGATTTTAGTAATCCCTTAATTAAGCTTTCGTTTTTAGGAATTTTAATTAATGTTTGAGTTAAGAAGGTTAGAGTATTCACATCTAATTTACCAAGAGATAAGATTTCTTTTATAGCTAGTTCAACTTCTTCAAAATTATCTATTTTAACATTAATTTTAGCATATAATTCCCAATATTTTATTTTATCAGAATCAATTTCTAAAGCTTTCAATAAGTTGTTTTTTGATTCATTAAAATCATTTTTATTATAATAAATTATAGCTATTGACATCCACGCTTTATCGTGAATCGGATCTTCTTCAATAGTTTGAATAAAATAAGACAGTGCTAAATCATTATTTCCTAACTTGTAGTGACATCTTCCTATCCTGTATAAAGCAAATGTAGTAGGTTGATTTATCCCAATGGAAATTTCATATTTTTCTATTGCTTCATTAATCCTATTTAATTTTTCAAGTATTTTAGCCATTTCAATATATGCGCCCACAAATGAGTCATCTGAAATTATTGCAAAATCAAATGCGCTTAGTGCTTCTTCATACCTTTTGTCTTTGACATATTCTTTCCCTAATTGATGCCATGCTATTTCACTGTACGGATTAGTTTCTAAAAAACTATTTAAATATTTTATCGTACTTTTTGAATCTCCAATTGAGTCAAAACAGTATAGAATATTGTTAAGAACAGAATAATCAAAATCATCTTGTTTTAAACACTTTATAAAAATATTTTTCGCATTTTCAAAATCATCAATAAATAGATATTCTTTACCAATCAATGATAAAGCATCATAATATAAATCAGAATTTTCTTTAATCTCTTCTAAAAGTTCTATTGCTTTAATATGATTCTTTTTTTTTGAATAAATTTTAGCTTTCTGAATTAGTATTTCAGGATTTAATGGGTCAATTTCATAAATTTTTAAAGCTATTTGTTCTGCCTTAACCACTTCATTATTTAGTAACAAAACCTCAATATGCAAAAGTGAAAGAATAGTAGAGTCCGGATATTGTTTTGAAGCCAAAGAAATTGCCTTTTTAGCTAAAAAAATATTTCCAATTTCAATATAATACACTATTATTTCTTCATATTCATTTGAATCAAAAAACAAAAATGAATTTGTTTTAAGCATAGATTCAAATTTTGAAATTGAATGATTTTGAAAATTACCAAACTCTTCTTCCACTTAAACAATTGATTAATGTTAATACAAAAGTAGTGAGTGAGTTCAATTACATTAATATAATTAAATTATCTTTTTAACAAACTAATTAACACTTTTATCTAATGTATTTAGTGTATTAATTATGATTTTGCAACCTAATTTAATTTCTTTATTACTAATTGTCAAAGGTGGTGTTATTCGTACTGCCTTATCTTCAAATAATAACCAAAACAAAATTAAACCTTTTTTTATGCATTTAATTACCAATTGATTTGCTGTTTTTTTATTTTTCATTATTAAAGCTAACATCAGTCCTTTTCCTCTAATTTCATTTATTAATTTGTGACATAATAATTTTCTTATTAATTTTTCTTTTTCATTAATTTTCTTCATTATTCCAGAATCTAAAGTTTCTTTTAGATTCGCCAATGCTGCAGAAGCTATAACTGGATGTCCACCAAAAGTTGTTATATGTCCAAGAATGGGTTTTTCTCTAAATAATTCCATTTTTTCTCTACTAGAACTTAATGCTCCAATTGGAAAACCTCCACCTAACCCTTTTCCATATACTAAAATATCAGGTACAATATCATAATGCTCAAATGCAAACAGCTTTCCGGTTCGTCCTATTCCTGGCTGAATTTCGTCCAAAATTAACAAGGCATTTACTTTATTACATTTTTCTCTTACTTTTTTAAGATAATCATTTGTTGGTATTATAAACCCTGCTCCTCCTTGGATAGTTTCTAAAACAACAGCTGCTGTATTAAAATCAATTTTTTCAATATCTTTTGAATTATTAAATTCAATGAAATCAATATTAGGAAGTAATGGTCTATAAGCTCTTTTTCTTTTTTCAAATCCCATTATACTCATTGCTCCTTGTGTGCTTCCGTGGTAACTGTTATTTGCGCCAATTATTTTAGTTCTCCCAGTGGCTCTTTTAGCTAATTTCATAGCCGCTTCTATTGCTTCAGTACCAGAATTTGTCAAATAAGTATTAGATAGTGATTTTGGTAAGTTTTTTGAAAGTAATTCACATAAATCTACTGTTGGTTTTTGAATAAATTCTCCATACACCATCACATGCATGTATTTGTCAATTTGTTTTTTTACAGCGCTGATTATTACTTTATTTCTGTGTCCTAAATTTGAGGCTGAAACGCCAGAAACAAAATCCAAATATTTATTTTTATTAACATCAAATATATAGCTCCCTTTTGCATAAGATATTTCTAATGCGATAGGATGGTTTGTAGTTTGCGCTTGATATTTTAAAAAATTTTTTTTCAAAAATTTATTTTATAAATAGTTCTTCTTTATTTGTAATTTTTTCATTAATCCTCCAATTAAATCCATTTAATATTTTCAGACTTATTTCCATTTCATCTTCAGGAAAAACTTCTCCTTCAGGGTTAGTTGTAAATGTAATTTCTTTTATAATATTATCATCAATTTCCATTCGAATGGAACTACATATTGCTTTATCAATTCCAATCAAATCATTTGAATTATCGTCATATAAATAATAAATCATTTCAGTGTTTTGAACAAGTTCGATTGTTTTTAGCTCATTATCTTGGAACTTTCCAAACAAATTAATTCCTTTCATTTGATTGAAATTTTCAATTCCTAGAGTATCTTTCTCTATTACAAAAGCATTATTCAATATTTTTAAAGAATCTAAATCATTAGTCTTGAGATTTCTTATTATATGAATTTCATCTCCAGTCATTTGACTATCTCCATTCCATAAAATAGGATTTTTAATAGCTATTTCTTTAGCTGTTAGTACTTGTTTTTCTTTATTTGTTAGTTCATTTCTTAAAAGTTTTGTTAAACCTGTATTTTGATTAATAATAATTTTATCAGATTTACCGCTTAAATTTTCTTTAAATATTCTAACATTATAACGTCCTTTTATTATTCTATTTTTGGAGGGACCAATTGCAAATAAAGTATCTGCTTTAATAAATAATGAATCTCTTTCAATCATTTTAATGGCTATAGATCTTTTGGTAATCATAGCCGAATCTATTGCTTTAAAAATTTCAGCGTAATTCCCTTTAATAATTGTTTTATTTAGCGTATCAGTCAAAATAATATTTTTAGTCGCTGATGCAAATTTTGAATTATCGTCAAATGTTAGGCTATCGCCCTCAATTAATCTATTATTATAATCTATTTTAGATTTTTTAGTGAAATACCCTTTTTTGTTTTTAGTATCGTAAAACCCTTTTTCACAATAAATATCATAATCTGATCCTTTTATTTTTGTTGGTCCATAAAAAAAAGCGTACTCAGATTTAGTGTAATAATCTAATTTATTAGATTGTATATTGTAATCAGGATTTTTAATTTCTACATTTTTATTAAATGTATATTTTGAAGTTTCCAGATAGAATTTACCATCAATACTTTCTATAGTCGTTAAACTATCTTTTATCACCCCTCCATCATTAAAAAATATTTCTTTAGCATTTCTGTCATGATATAAAATATCAG
>MDSW01166683.1_pt1 | contig 13003 bp, 13 predicted proteins | sample 811171 | NCBI WGS metagenome assembly MDSW01 (sample SAMN05326641, study PRJNA326480) | marine metagenome | isolation source: seawater | place: Atlantic Ocean: North West | collected 2012 | reverse complement strand
GCACAGCGGAACGATTCAGATCGAACTGCAGCTCTACCGCCGTTTCCACTTTGTTGACGTTCTGGCCGCCTGGGCCGGAGGAGCGAGAGAAGCGCCAGTGCAGTTCTGCAGCGGGGATTACCAAGCGCTGAGTGATGACCAGATCACGCTCCACGCCATTGCTTGCGATGGATTTGGGGACGGCTGAGGGGCGTTAGCCGCTGGTCATGCTCACCATGCAGACCATCACAACGCTTGTGCAGAAGAAGATTCGCCCTGGACTCCGTTACTTCAACCCCCATAACCACCCTTTCAATGCGTGTCAGGGTAAGGAGCGAAGCATGGCCTCACAATTCCTCGGAGATCGCGTAATCCATCTCGGGGTAGCCAAGGCCAACAAAACGCTGCTGCTCTTCAGCCTGTAAAGGTTAGTCGTTAAGCACTATTGAGAGGAAGTCATTCTCGGATTAGAGCACAACAGAGACAGATAGAGGCACAAAAAATGGGAAAAAGTCAAACCAGGCCGCATCTCCACCTCTAAGGGAGAACCTGCGACACCAATCAAGCCGACCGCGTCTTACAGGGGCAGCTTTAGACGCGTCCAATCAACACGAGCTTGCAACAGATCCACCACATTGGCGTGCAGCAGCGGCAGCGATGAAACCCTTGAGGATCTAATCCATTCTGGAGAGCCACTCACCCGCAAAGAAGAGGCAATAGCCGAAGAAGACTATCTATGAACAAGTTTTTTTAACTAGGATGAGATGATGAATATCCCAAAAATAATGAGATCAAAGGGAAGGGTCAAGCAGCATCATATATGGCGCAATGAGTGAAAAAAGAACCAATAGTCAAGTCTGGCCACGCAACTCATACCCAACGTTGTTTCCAAGCCGCAGTGCAATCACCAAAGCCAGCGGGTCCATAGCAGCAAAAGATAAAGAGGTGATTCAGAGTGTCTGCAGAACTTGCATTCAAAAGCACAGGAGAGCAGGGATAAGTCTCAAGAGAAAACTTGCCAGAGACACCAAGCATCAAACTTCCTAAAGACAAGAAGTGCATGCGAGATCTTCAACAGACAAAGAGTGGGAGCAACTAGAAAGAGTTTAAGGGTTTTAGAGGACCAGGGATTGGAGCAACAGCTAGATAGCTATGGTGAAACAATCAAAGAGGGCGAGAATATATCACGACTGCCAAAATTGACGGCAGGCATACATTCTGCCAACCAACTAATTCATAAGCGGCTACTTTACTGTGCAAAACAAATCATGACAGACGCAAGCATTAGAGCTGGTTCATAGTGGAAGATTGAATGGAAGCACATCTCTGAAAACACAATAATTCCAAAAGAAGAACGGAAGGCTGGGGTGATTGCGGAGCAACTCCAGAGAACTCAAAGACAGGCAGGCACGACAGAATCTGAGCACGTATTGCGAGTCACCTTGAAAAGATTAAAGAGATTACTAAATACAAGAAGCGTGATAACTATCTATTTGCTAAACCAAAAGAATGGCAGGAAGTATGGTGATCATACTAAGCGGGACAGCTTTTGCGAAGCGATCGATGAAGCACGTCTACCAGAATGGGCTAAGGATGATTCCAACTCACGCAAGAAGATAGATATTTCATAAGGCACGAATTTGACTTGGCAGTCATTTAGTTACACCCATATCACGATGCAACTGAAAGCTGGCACGCCATTATCTGTACTGGCTGCAAATACAGATACCAGCATGAATTACGTCGAAGATCATTACTTCCACTACAAAGCTGATGAAGCAACAGATATCCCCAGCAAAGGCAGGAAGATCCTAAAGACAGCTACAGAAGATATTGCAACCACGAATAACTAAACACGAGGTCTATATTGCATAAAGTCGTTAATCACTGCGGTAGAATGTTGACGTAGCATACACCTGCTCTGTTCAGGCAGCAGAGGAAGCAATCGCTTAGGTAGAATACAACTGTAGAAGATAAAGCGTAATGAACGATACAAAAACAGGAACCAAGAATCAGCTTGCTGAAGATCTGCGTGTCGAGGGATTCAGCGAAGACGAGATATTTAGGATCTTTGGCGTCCTTATGCAGAATGGGTTCAACATGGATTACCTGTTCTATGTTGGCTCTGCCAAGAATTCCGGTCTTCAGTTTGCACGCCAGCAATGGCTGAAGGAGCGTTTTGTTTTAAGACCACATCTAGAATATCTACAATGTGATGATGTGACTGTAATGAGAAGAATAAATGACTGCATTGATTATGTTGAGTTGTGGAGCATTGCACAGCTACATTGGTCGGTTAGTCAAGTCAAAATAAAACCCAAAGCTAACAATGGAATGAATTGGATCTTTATCAGTGGAACGTGTGATCTCATCGAGGATGAACCATTGGGTAAACCTGCTAAATACGGTGCATCTCCTGTATTGGCGAAGGCAAAGCTTGAGGAAAAAACTTAGATGATCACTTTCCAAGTATTGGGGTAACTTCATCTCTACCACATGTCTTGAATGATGCAGAGCAGCCACATCACCAACCAGATCGAAGAAAGGAAAGACGTCTACCAGGTCAAGTTGCTGACGGATCACAGCATCAAGACCCTCAACCGGCACTACAACCGATCACAGATCAAGTCCCGCAAAGCAGAGTCAACAGCACGCACCTACGGCAAGAGGCAGGAGAACCTGAAGCGAGTTGACCCGCGGAACCTCAATGCTCCAGCAAGGAACCTGAGCACCAACAAGAGGTTCATACCCGCGAAGACATGATCAAACAATAGGTGTCGATATGAAGCAGCTCTTTGAGCTGAGGTCACTGCCAGCAGCAACGATCCAGAAGCTGCTGGATGACGAGGTGTAATGGGAATGCCCATGACAATCAACAGGGTCTGCATGACCCATTTCAACAATTGGAAATAGGAGCGTTGGCTTCATTGACACTAGTTAGCACGCTGCTTACTAATCTTCTGGCAGCAGGGCATTGATGTTGGCAGCAACAGATCTCCATGCATCGTCTTGTCCGTGGAATTCAGAATCCATACTTATTGCATTGTGGATCAATCCTGAACCTGAGAAGGCTGACCCAAATAGATGCCGCACAATCATCAAGCCATCACCAAGAGCAGTAACTTGTCCGTCCCTATCTACGTCAAGAGCCAGGCTATCAATCCCAACTTGAATGAAATTATGGATTTCTGCGTTGCTTCTAGAGGCATTGTCGCTGCGGGCTTTGTGGGTCAATGCATCACCTGAGAAGGCAGATCCAAAGAGTTTACGGATGACCATCAATCCGTCACCGAGTGCAGTGATGGAGCCATCGCCATCGACATCAAGTGAGAAGCTAGTAGGTTGAAGGGTTGTGGAGGTGGAGAGGAATTCAAAGTTGGCTGCTGCTTCAGAAGCGGTGGTATTGATCTGGGTGCTCATCGGTTTTCCAGTAAGGAGATCTGTTTCTTGACTACTAGTTTTGAACTCCAAAGTGGCAACTGTTGCTGGCAAATTCTTGTTTGGGAAGGAAGAATCAAATCCGCCCCAGTTCAATTCAATGAACTTGTCGGTGATGGGATCGTTGTCTAAATCATCAACAACATCACTCTTGATCTGAGTACTAGAGATTGGCGCATGGATTTTGCTGCGGACACCACCATCAATCGGAGTAAGGACTGATGAGTCATAGTGGACGTTCAAGGATAATCCTGAGAGCCGAGCATCGTTGTTGCCTGTGTCGTAAAGAAGCGGTACTTCGATTGAAGTACCAGGTGCATAGCTGATTGTCTCGAGCTCGGTGTAGACCGTCTGCGTTTTTGGACCATCAGGTGATAGAGGCAGAGTTGTAATCACTGTAATGACATCGGATGCAACCGATTGGGTTAAGCCAGATCCATCGGTGTACGAAACGACTCCGCGAAGAGTACGGCCAATAAGATCATCAGTGAGGGTGAAGATCTTATCTTCATTCGTACCGTCAGGTCTATTGAGATTGAGCCACTTGCCTAATTCATTGTCAAAGATCTGCCAGCTATGGGAGAAGTCTGACTCAAACCCGTCCTCATCAACAATTGATGTGGTGTCAAGGCTGATAACTTGGCCTGCTTCTGGATTGCCTTCAATCAACAAATTGCCTGTTGGTGCACTGTTATGGGTGTAAAAGGGTTCTGAAGTTCCATCTAAAAAGTTGGTAGTTTCCAGAGGCCCCTGGATAACTAGTGGCGATGAATAAGCAATGCCGCGCAAACCATCTGATTCTTCGTACTCCATGAAGGCTCGAATCTTGCTTCCTTCTCTACTGGCTGCTATTCGAGTGCCAGGAAAGAAACCGGTTGAAAAGGTTGAGTAATGATTATTGTTTGCGTCGATAGTAATACTATCTCCAAAAGCTGCGCTCATCTCTTCTTCTCTAGTAGGAGATGAAATCAATTCAACAAACTCACCTTCTTCCATGATTGCAAAACCATCAACAAAATTACGAGTGTCGGTTGGCGTATGACTATGTAAAACTTTAATAGTTTCAAATGTGGTCAAGGGGCCATAGGTAATAGAATCAGCAACCTCCAAAACAACGTCTATACCATTGACGGCAATGACCGTTGTAAACTTATCGCCATCTAACTCATCATTTGGGATATGGCTGCTGACAATAATTTCTTCACCCTGATAGAAAATGCCTGTATTATCAGAGTGAAAATCACTGGCATCGATAATAATAGAATTTTCACGAACAGTGCTTTGCCAACCATATTGAATGATATCGACTTGAGTTTCATTCAAGCCAATGACATCAACAGATAACGCTTGACCGATGTTGGGCTTGCCAATAATCTTGAGCTCAAAATCGGGTATCAACATTTCATTCGTATAGAGATTAACAATGTCACCTTCACTATCCAGACTGCTTGCAACACCTCTGAGCCGATGTCCGGCATCTTCTGAAATTAAAGTGTAAAAAGAGTCTCCATCCGTCGCATCTGGTGATGATATGACCGACCAGGTTATGCCCTTGTCGATTGAATACTCCCACGAGTATTGAAATTCAACGGATTCATCTGAATCAAAATTATCAATGCTAATGATTTGTCCGACTGTAGAATCACCCCTCAGGCTTAGAGTTAGAGATGATTCATTTGATGAAATAGACTCCAGGTCTTGTGATTTAATTGAATCATTGGCGATTATGTCTGCTTTGATTCCACCCTCTCCGTAAGCCATACTGGGGAGACTTGGCTGAAGCTGAATGATTTCTGAATCTTGCCGAGCAAAACTCGAGAGAAATGACCAAATCGTTTCATCTAAAGTTTGTTCATCAATTCCTAAATCAAACCATTCATGTCCACCATTATGAATTACATAGCTTTGAACAGGCGAAAATAGATCTTCTCCATCCTCCCGATAAAAGTAGCTAAGAGTAACTGATAAATCCGTTTCATTTTCCATCTCGATCTGCTGGATATTTGACACACTATGTACATCAGCCCAATAAGTAGCCGTATCCTCTATGGAAGCTAAGTATCCGGGTGCGCCATTAATGGGTCTTTCAGTATCTTCAGTCCCGTTGAAATGAGCAATTGCGACTGGAACAGAATTTGTTTCTATATTTACTGCTGCTTCATCCATTAATGCCGAAACAGGTGCAATGGCGGCTACAAGCTCAGGTTTGTGAACTGCAAGCCCATAGGCCATTCCACCACCATTGGAATACCCAGTCGCATAAACACGATCTAAATCTATTGAGTAGCTTGATGAGAGATGTTCGATGAGTGCTTCAACAAAATCCAAGTCATTAGTTGAACTCTTGTTGTCTGCTGTTAACGGGTGAGGATTCCAGTGAGTTTCTCCCGAATCGAGTTCAGTGCCTTGGGGATAAACAACAATTACACCGTTTGTATTTGCAATCTCAGTCCAGTTCGATGTATTGAATTGATCAATAGAACTGCCGCTAAATCCGTGAAAATTAAGAACTAGTGGTGAATCGCTATCCAAGGAGTAAGAATCTGGGACATAAAGTAAATACTCTCGTTTGATTTGACCATGGTTCAGATGTCCAAATGAAAGCCTGTCATCATTAAGAAAAGAAGTGTGATCATTTGCTTCATCGCTGGGTTTCGATTCGGTGTAGTCGGAGTCTTTCGATGAATCGAAATTATCATAATAGTCTTCTAGCGAATAATCTTTTTCATCGTTGCCTTTTTCGTAATCATCATAGATCTCATCTTTGGTCCAATCACCTTTTCCATCGTCCTCAACTTCATCATCAAGTATGGGCTCATCATCGTCTCTGTTGTCATCGCTTGCATTTGGATCATCATGACTTTCTTTTTCTTCTTCGTCTGATTCCACCACCTGGCTATTATTTTCAGAGATAACTTCATTCCCATCAGTAATGTCAGCGGTATCTTTAACTGCTTCTATAGCTTGTTCGTGATCACCATCTATATCTTTGCTTGAGTCTTCCTTATGGTGATCGTGGACTTCATCGCTTAATTCAGAGTCTTCTGGATAGAAATCATCTTCTACCTTTTCATCTTCAGGTCTCAATATTTCTGAGTGAGTGTCATCTGTTGAGCTGGATGGATTGTCATTTTCTTTGATTTGATTGGGATCATGGTTTTGATCACTTTGCTCTGGATCTGTATCAAAGTCTAGGTGAGAATCCTCATCTTCCTCTTCCTCTTCTTGATCTAGATAGTCTTCATCTTCAGCATCCTCAAAATCCTCGGTTTTCAAGTCTTGATCTTCTTCTTCTTTCTCTTTTTCTTCTTCTTCTTCTTCTTCTTCTTCTATGATCTGCTGATCTGTCGGATCAGTTTTCTCAATCATGGCGTGATCATCAATATCATCCTCCGTGAGCTGAATGTAGCCCTGCATTAATTTATGCGATGAGCAGTAGTAAATTAATTTGTCTGATGCTTCTTCCTCTTGGTTGAATGAAAGAGTAAAAGACTCTTTACCAATGATTCCACGTCCAGGTTGTCCATCACCGGTGATTGTGATGGCATCAGATGATGCTTCTAAGAAGCCACGATCAGAGATGAAAAATGGATGGCTTGTGGCGTCGTCGAGCCTGAAAAACGTGTAACTCTTGCTTGTATTAAAGTCCAGATTAGCAAGCTCGAAGTCACCGCTTTTATTGCTATAAAATCTGTAGAATGGTTTGGAAAAATTCCCTGAAGAGACCCAGATATTGATGTTTTCAACTTCCATTGATCCGTATTAGGACTAACCGGAATCATTTTAAGACTTTTTGCTTGCCAATGGTGGATTTCAGCCCAGCACAGAGTTGCAACTCGAAATCACTTGTCAGAACACTCATCAAACTTCTACGCAGTATCCTGAGCTACAGTCAAATCCACCGCGGTGCCTTGAATTGCTATAGATCTAGTAGGACAATCGATTAAAGGCAACGTCCGGGGCGAGCTGAGGACGTTGTGTTTGAGAACAACCTTGAGGTTTGGGGTCATTGACCGCAGTTAGTCGGCACCAAGAAGTATTTTTGGCAGCATGTATAGGTTATTGACTAACAGGGATTGATCTGCTTGTATTTAAAAAATTGGCCTTGTGTCAAATGAGCAAAAAATCCATCCTTGCATCAATTCTTCTAAGTCAATCTATGTTGGTTCCAGCCTTCTCGCAAATACAACAAGAAAATTCCCATAGAGCATCATTTGAAAACTGTGAGTTCTTCCGACGATCTATTGCCAACTCGACGGTCTGCGTAAACTCCCAGGGGCGCGTCTCAGACTCAAGCGGTTTTAATGTTGGCAGAATTAACCAAGTTTCGACTCGCGAGAATCCAGCCACTGGTTATCCGTATGTGAATGAATGGGTATATGAAGATTTTGCATTGGTCAGATACCAATGCGATTCTGACTTCTATGGTCACTGCAAAGGAAGAGTCAGAAAGGCAATATATATACCAGATAGCGACTAGTCTGCTAGAAGTCCAAGAAAAACTATTTTGTTGAGTGGTGCAATTTTACGACGAAATATAAATTTATACCTGTAATGCAAACCACTCAATCCCAAGTCAAACATTGGTTTTGTCCAGATTTTTACCCATGAGATTTTCTCTATCTTTTGCGTGGCTATATGTCAACCCAGACGCAAATCAAATATCTCAGAGCTGTAGCCAAAATCAGCCACATCGCAGCTAAGCAACTCAAAATCCCTCATAGTCAAACGCTCCCATCATCAATAGAAGAGTTAAGTGAGCAGCCTTATTTGTGTGCACAGGATGGTGCCATTCATTTTGAGATTCCACCTGAGGGAGCACAGGCTTGTCGGCAATGAGATCTACCAAATTTGGAATGCATCTCATCCGCAGAGAAGCCGAAGCAGTTGCAAGATTCTTTTCGTCCACATTCGTGAACCTTTCATGTGGTGACTCCTATGAATACCATCAATCAATGCAAATTGATATGCTATAGACGTGCTTGCATTAAAAACACTTTTGACCAATTATTTCGTTGATGGTATTGCTATCAAGCTTGCATTAGCTGAATCCCATAACAAAAACTTTGCGCTATGCAGCATGGTGTCGAGTGTCAATATTGGCACATTTTGGAGAAGGTGATGATTTTGTTGATGGCATGACTCTAGATTGTAGTTAGGAATACGTTCGCAAAGATGATGAACGTTGTGATAGCCAATGTTGGCCGTGAACCACTGCAGCAGAATTGGCAGCTTTAGCAGGCTTGTTCCTTCCAGTGCTCCTCGCATTGGGGTCCATCCCTCGCTTAGGTGTGCATAACTTTTCTCGAAGATGTGTTGAACATAAAACACATAGATCAGCACTGTTGCTGTCAAACAAAGTATGACGCTGTACAGGCTTAGCACCAGTCCAAAGCCAGCCCACGATCCAAGGCCGATAACAGCCATCACGGTGCAGAGATTGCTGAGCCAAAGATCAATCAGTTCGTCCGTTGAGGTCCAGATGCGACGCTTTGGAGCGATCCACCCCAGTATGAGATCCAGTCTTGGTTGGATAGCAAGGTAATAAAACCCTCCAGGAATAGCCATGAGAGGGTGGCGTATCCATCTGTACAACCTCTGCTGTTGAGGACTAAGGCTCTGGAATTCTTCCAGACTGAGGAAGTCCGCGACACCGCGATAGCTCTGCCAGTCTCCGTTAGTTTTGTGGTGGTAAGCATGGTCTTTGGACCACGAGCGCTGCGGCACAGCATTCACCACACCCAGCACGAATCCAGCGATTCGATTCAGGATTGGTTTCCTAAATAGTGAGCCATGTCCGCAATCATGCATCAATGAAAAACTGCGAAGCGAAAAAAGGCTGAGAAGAATCACGAATGGTGGCGTCAACCATGGTGAAACCTCTGCTGCTTGAACCATCAGCCACCAGAGCAATCCATAGGGAATCAGGGTGTTACTGATCTGAATCAGGGCTTTTCGGTTGCTGCGTGTGGTGAAAGGCTTCAGGTTGAAGTCTTGATACGTCGGTGATTCCATTGGGCGTCGGCTAGGAGATCTCGAATTCATCGCGTCGGCGATCCAGTTGTCGCAGGGCTGCCCTAGGGGGAACTTTCATGTTGTGGAGTTGCAGCACCAGCGGTTGCTTAGCAAATTGCAGCCAGGCAATCGCGTCTGTGGAGGGTTGGTAGGTCTGAAGTGCTATAGAGATTTGCCGTCTGCTGTGTTCGCAGGGCAAGCTGCTGATGACGAACCAAGCGTTTGCACTTGTGATGTAGATCGGCTCCAGGAGACGGGCTTCAGTACTCCACGGCCAAGCTCCTGGCTCAGATGTCATCGTGGTTGCACGGATCCAGACCAGTCCGCGCCCATGTTCCTCGAACCCCTGCCAAGCCCATGCACCCAGCAGGATGCTGTGGTGGTCCAGCCACCGCCTTTGCGAGTCATCCGTTGGCAGATGGCGGTGTGGCAGCCATGGGTTAATGGCTCTGTTCACTGGCATAAGGTTCGAAACGCAGTTGCGCGAGATGGGAGAATTTTGCGCTGCGAGTCTTTAAAAGTAAAATGTTCATCCTTCATTGATTCATGAATGCAGCTCATGAACATGTTCTTCAGAGACTGCATCTGCAGATCATAATTGAAGTTGAGAGCTGTGGGTCGTTAACAGCTGCCGCCGATACATTGGCATTGACGCAATCAGCGCTGAGCCATTCCATCAAGAAGCTTGAAAAGCAGCTGGGGGTCTTGATTTGGATACGTGATGGGCGTCGTCTATACCTCACTCAGGCTGGACGCTATCTTCATTCTTTGGCAGAGAGGATTTTGCCACAGTTATCGCTTGCTGAGGAGAATCTTAATCAGTTTTCTGCAGGCTTAAGAGGGACATTGCGTGTGGGAATGGAGTGTCATCCCTGTTATGAATGGTTTTTGACTGTAACCAATTCATATCTAAAGGCTTATCCAGATGTGGATATTGATGTGATTCAGAAATTTCAATTCGGTGGCCTGGGAGCCTTGCTGAATCATGAAATCGACATTCTGGTCACTCCTGACCCTGTCTTCAAATCGGGGCTTCAGTTTGTACCAGTGTTTGACTATGAGCAGGTGTTGGTGGTTTCAAATCAGCATCCTTTGTCTGTTAAAAATTGGGTGACTCCCGATGATCTGCGCGATGAAGTGCTGATTTCTTATCCCGTGTCCTCGGAACGCTTGGACATCTATCGCAGCTTCCTGACGCCAGCGGGTCTGCTGCCGGCTCGGCACAAGCGGATCGAAACCACGGACATGATTCTGCAAATGGTGTCCTGTGGTCGTGGCGTCACAGCATTGCCCCGTTGGCTTGCTGAAAGGTATGCCGCTTCAATCAACCTCTCGGTGCTAAGGCTCGGACAAAGCGGCATTCGCAAGCAGATTCATCTGGGTGTGCGCCATGAGGATGCAAACGTCGACTACATCGCCGGCTTGGTCAGCCTTGCCCGCAGCATGGTGAGCCCCGCTGAGTCTTGACATGACAAGGTTTGGCGTCCCGCCAGACCGCGTTGCTACTCGTTTGGTGGGAATGGAATGTCCGCCGGGACTTCGCGCAGGAGCCCTCATTTGAGCACTTTGATGGAATGGCGATGTCTCACCAACAGGCACGAGGCGGCGCCAAGTTAAAGATGACTCTGGAAGTCCAGGTCAACACTACTGGTGGTATCGATGGTTGCCAGGTGAACCACCTAGAACTGCTAGACCATAACGTAGAGCATCAGGCTTGCGAGGAGATCAAGCAAGATGTTTACCGGGAAAAGAACAGCTTAACTTAGAAGATCACTAATGACTATACAAGCTGTTTCAGAGATGAAGACTTGCAACCAATGCGGCGGTCAGGCAAAGAGGTCAAGGTCAAAGCACACAATCAAACTGCATGAGATTGCGCTAAGGAAGCAAGGATTAATGTCAAAGATGCCCCATTCTCTTATAACATTAGAAAGAGGAGTGGCAAACTGAGATACATTCAGAACATCTCACCCAGGCCATGGATATCTTTTCGAGGTGGGTTCAACCACTCAATCAACAAACTACTGAATTACTTCACTCAGAACAGAGCATTGAGTACGAAGATTTTCCATGTTCAGTTGATGTCACCGGCCCCTTGCTTTACACACTATTTAAGCAGCGATGGCAAGATGTTGAGATCGGCCACGTTGTCGAGGGGAGTGTACTAGAGCTTGAATTCAAACAACCGCCAAAAATTTTCCTTCTCTATGACGGCTATCTGACAGTCGTTTCCGAAGGCTGGCATCTACATCTCTGTGTCGAAGAGAACCTAGGTGGCCCTTTGCAAAAAACACCGCCAGAATTACGCCAGAAACGTTTAATCCAGAGGGCCTCACTTTATCGCTGCCTCAATGAGCGAAAGGAAGCCAGAAGCTGGGGGATCCAGTTCTGGAATGGCGCTGGTGAAAAAATGATGAATCTATTCCTGCCTAACCCTTTTTTAGGTGAAGGAGAAGACCTCTTGCCAGAAAGGAAGCCTCTACTCGAAAAGCTAAGCCTATATGAAGAGCTTCGCCAAATTTACGTTCTTGGCGAAAAGCCAATTCCATTCAACAAAAATCCTCTTAAACGTCCCTATATCAGTGTGTGTCGTTCGAGCCGATGTTACCCATGTCGAAATTGGAAACCAGTTTATGAATCACTTCAAAATGCTGTCAAAGAGGCAGATATTGACGTTGAGGTTCTGAGTGCAGGATGTTTAGAGGTGTGCAAACTTGGCCCAGTAGTTTTTTATTCTGGCGATCGGGCCTGGTATACCCGTGTTACTCCAATGATTGCGAGACAAATTGTTCTGTCGCATTTGGTTGGAAAACAACCTCTAGTCCAACATTTGTATCCAGCCCAAGGCAGACAGCAAGAAAGTGAGTAGAGACTCTAGAAAAACGACAGAAATTTCCTAGCCGTTTTTAACGACCCAACAGGGCCGAGAAACCACGATGGCACCCCTTCCATTCGTCTAGGGCTGTAAAGCGGCTTTTTCTTAGTCTCTCGCGATCTTTAAACCAATTTGCTCAACGTCATAGGTGACTAAAGACTTTTTACCCAGCTGTTACCAGTAAATGTCAGCCGCTGAGATCCATTGCAATTACTTGCGTCTAAGGCTATGTAGTGTAATCGGCGTTGATGCGCACGTACTGATCGGAGAGATCACAACCCCAGGCCTTAGCAGAACCTGAACCAGTGCCCACTTGAAGCCGAATCACCACCGTGTCGCCCTGGAGGTAGTCGCCAACAGCCCGTTCGCACATGTAAATCGTGGCTGCCTTGCGATCAAAGCTCAACGGTTGACCACCAGCCATCAACTGATATTGCCCCAGCCACAGGGCCACAGCGTCGGGTTGAAAAGCCACCCCGGCACGGCCAGCGGCCCCCACGATGCGCCCCCAATTGGGATCTCTGCCATGCACAGCAGTTTTCACCAGCGATGACCCGCAGACGGTGCGAGCGATGGCCCTAGCCCCTGCTTCATCCTCTGCTCCTTCCACCTGGACTTCCAACAGCAGCGTCGCTCCCTCACCATCACGGGCAATAGCCCGGGCCAAATGCTGCATGGCCTCAGTCAAGCCCTCCT
>MDSW01079219.1_pt1 | contig 13003 bp, 10 predicted proteins | sample 811171 | NCBI WGS metagenome assembly MDSW01 (sample SAMN05326641, study PRJNA326480) | marine metagenome | isolation source: seawater | place: Atlantic Ocean: North West | collected 2012 | reverse complement strand
GCGTTGCGCGACCGCTTCGGACTCACGCTCGAGCGCGACGAACCTCCTTGCCGGCGCGACTCCGCCCCGGAGCTCGGGCGCTGGGCGAGATGAGCCCAACGGAAATTCAGAGTATTTTTTAGGAGCGGCGCTAGCAACGCTGAGGCTGAGGCCGGGCCCAACGAGCACGACTCGCGGCCTACTTTGTTTTTTTCTCCTCCATCTTCTGCTTGTTCTTCGGGTGAAAGCGCACCTGCTTGTGGAGCTTTAGCGCCAGGCGGATCATCAGCCAATCTGGCAGCAAGTGTTGGACCGCCCAGCAATAGACGCCGTGTGCCCAGTACGGCGACACCATCACGCCGTTTCCGATGCGCGCGACGGAGGCGCGCGCAAACGTGGTCGCGGACGGCGTGAGGAGCGTCGCACGCTCGTCGATCGGCACCTTCGACCCGGGGAACGTCATCGCGGTCGCCACCCAGAGCGGCGACTGGCACTGGAAGGCGACGCCCTTCGTCGCATACTCGGCGGCGAGCGACCTGGTCAGGTTTTCGATGTACCCCTTCGCTGCCGAGTACTGCGCGAGGAGCGGCAGCGGAGAGCGTGCCGCGGCAGACGACATGTTGACGACGACGCCACGCTGGCGCTGCAGCATGCCCGGCAGAACCGCGCGCGTCATCCACGTCGTCGACTCCACGTTGAGCGAAATGAGACTCTGGACCTCCGCATCGGTGAGCTCGTCGAACCACTGCGCGAATGCGTACGAGATTCCCACATTGTTCACGAGCACGCCGACGTCCTTGCCGCCCACGGCCTTCTCGACCGCCACACGCCGGTCCGCTGAGAGGGCCGAGAAGTCGACCTCGAGCGTCTCGACCATCGCCTCCTTGTGTTCGCTGACGAGCTCGGACTTCACCGCCTGCAGCTTGGCGGCCGAGCGCGAGATGAGCAACACGTGCATCCCTTTGCGCACGAGCTCAAACGCGATCGCCTTCCCGATCCCATCGGTCGCGCCCGTCACGACCGCCCACTCTCCGTACTTCTTGAGCGCCGGCCCGGGCGAGAGGAGAGCGCGGTACAGCTCGGCGACGAGCGTGAAGAGGAACTTGGCGATGCAGAGCGAGCCCACGATGTACAGGAAGGACATTGAACCGCCGCTGGCCTACTTTCCTTAGCTTACTTAGCGCCGCTCACCGCCGCGAGCTTTTGCATTCGGCCGAATACAAAAGCTTTTGCAGCTCGGCCGAATGCCTTTCCGGAGGCCTCAAAAGGAGTGAGGGAGCTGCGCGAGCTTTTGCATTCGGCCGGATACGTAGTCCGGGGACAGGTTATCGCTGCACCTGATGTGTTATCGCTGTGCAGCGGCGTAGGGATTCCTAGGAAGTCCTACCGAACGAGCGACGCTGAATTGCGCACAGCGTCGCTACTGTATACGGTAGGCCGATGGTAGTAGGACCTCTCACCTTGCCCGGGGGGATCGGGGTACCAATACACTTACTTACTTACGATGAGTAGGAATTCCTACGCGCACTGTACTTGTACAATTCTTTTTAAATTTGTGCGGCGCTATGCCTTTCGACGCCGGCCTCCGCGCAGCTCCCTCACTCCTTCAGCACCCGGGCACGCAGGACGCGTCAGCGGCCGCGCTTCTCGATCGGTTGCCTCTCGAGGAGCCAGCCGTGGCGCGCCGCATCCTGCAGACGCTGAGCGCGCATGGCAGTTGGTCGGCGCGGCTCACGGCGCAACTCCTGGAGTTCTTGCCGCTACTCTCCGCAGCTGTCGCGCGCGAGGTCCTACCCGCGCTGCCGCAGATCGTCGGCGAGTCGGACAACGAGGTCCGCTTGCTTCTCGAAGCGTTGAAGCAGCTCATGTCAGCCGAGCGCACGCTGTTGCTGCCGGTGATCGGCACGCTCGGTGAAGTTCAGCTGCCCGAAGCGCTCAAGCCCGAGCTCGCGCAGCTCGCCCTCGGCGCGTTGCCGCTCGCCGACGAGAGCGACCTGCCAACACTCGTGCGCTGCCTGATGCACTCGCTCAACGCGGCGAACGCCAGCCTCGTGCTGCGCGGGCTGCGGCAGCAACTCGGCGCGCTTCGAGCCGAGACGCTCTCGCTGCTGCTGCAGGTCGTCTGCAACACGCTGCGCGTCAGCAGCTCTGCCGTCCGCGCGCTACTCCGGCTCTGCGCGTCGGCAGCCGAGCTCACGCGTTGGGACACCCTACTGCTGCTCTTATTGCTGCAGCTGCCGCGCCACGCGGCCGCAGCGGCGGCCTCGCTCGCCGGTGCCCTGCGGCGCGGCGCTCTCGCCGACAGCGTCTTCGGCGACGCCGTGGTGCACGGCCCGCTGCTCGGCCGCGCCGTCCGCGCGCTGCCCGCGCTAAGCGCAGCGCTGCTTGCGCACAGCCACCCGCTTGTGCAGCGCCGCGGCGCACGTCTGGCCGAGATCATCTTCGCGAGCCACCCGTCGGTACGCCGAGAGCTCCTCGCCCAGACCATCGCCGCCACCTTCTCTGGTGGAGCGACCGGCGTCGCTGCGGCGCGCGCTCTCGGACGATTCAGTGCGTCACAGCCCGCGACACTCGCTGGCGAGTGGGCGCTGCTCCACGAGAGCCTCGCTCACGCTCCGCGGCTGCCGCCGTCGCTCTTTGGCGCCCTCGCGCGCTGCCTCGCCGTCGCCGCGCGTGAGGAGCCGCGGCTTCGGCCGCCGCTGCTGGTATACGTCCAGAAGCACCTGCTCGCTCCACCTGCCGCCGCCGACGACGATGCGCCCGCTTTCGGCGCGGCGGTGCTCGTGTCCCACGCGCTGCTCGCCGCGGGCGAGCTGCCCGACACCGAGGCGTGCGCGATCCTCGAGTGGCTGGTCGGAGCGCTGCCGCTCGCGCGCGGCGCGTCGGCGACGATCAGCTGGCGCCTCATCGCTCGCGCCGTCCCTCGGCTGCCGTCGCACGTCCTCCGTGCCCTCTGTGCGCGCGAGCTTCCGCAGGCGCTTCGCGCCACAGGGCTCACAGTCCCGTCCCTCGCGACCGTGCCCGCACCTAGCGTGCCCACCGCCGCGACCGTCGCCGCGTCGGCCGCAGCGCCGGTCGTGCGCGCGATGCGCTCGTCGGCCGCAGCTGCGGCGTGCGGGTGCGTCTGGCTGAGCCAGCTGGCAGCGCGGGCCGAGCGCGAGCCGTCACGGCTAGCGTTGCTACGCGCGCTGCTTCGATGCGCCTTTGTCTGCTCGAAGGCGCTGCGGCCGTCGAACGCACAAGCGAGCGATTGCACATCGCGCACGATGCCAGCCGCTGTGACAACCTCCGATGTGCTGCTGGGCCTGCCGACCGCCGCAGACGCGCTGCAGTGGGGCCTTGGGGTGCCGCCGACCCTGGCGGCGTGCGAACGGCGGATGGGGCTAGAACTCTTGCTGCCTCGCAGCGCGCGCCCAGCGCTCGAGCCCGAGGCCGATTACGGGGGCGGCGAAGAGGACGAGGAGGCACGCGATGGAGAAGAAGAGGTGGTTGCCGACGGGGGCGACGGCGGCGATGCCGCTGGCGGCGGCGGCGAGGTGACACCGGAGGGCGTCTCGCTCGCCCTCGCGCGTCACTGCGTGTGCGCTGTTGCGTTGATCGGCGAGGTGGTGGCGTGTGCAGCCACGCGTCGAGACCCTCTCTCGCACGCGATGCTTCGCCGGCTACGAGACCTCTTCTACCTGCGCAAGCTTGGTGCCGCGTGTCTGCAACCAATGCTCGGGTCGGCCTCCGGTGCCGACGGCGCACCAGCGCCACCACCAGCAACGGCAGCGGCACGCGCAGCCGACGAGCGCGCCAGAGAAAAGAGCCGCGTCGCATTGATATCTCAGCTGCGCTCGCGGCTGCTGAGTGAAGCGCTATGTGAAGCAGGATTACGTGCGCTGCTACCGTGCGCGCGCACCGCCGGCGCGGCGGGCGGCGGGCCGCGCTTGTTCGGCGGCCTGAGGCTGTCGCTGCTCAGCGAGTGGTGGGCACGAGTGCAGACGCATGCGGCACCGCTGCCGCTGCGGGGCGCATCGCCCTCCTTCGGCGTTGAAAGCGATGCCGACGACGACGGCTGTAGCGACGACGATGAAGATGCCGGTGTGGAGGAGGGGACGGGCGGCCGCGGCGTATGCGGCAGCGGCAGTGGATTCGAGAAGAGCGCACGGGCGTTGGAGATCCTCACGGCGTGGAGCGAGGTGCTGTGCGTGACTTGTGCCGATGCCCGCACGCGCGTCGCAGCGGCGGCAGGGCCACGGGCGGCGGCGCTCGAACGCGAGTGGCGCGCCGACCTACATTCGCTTGTGCTCACCTACCGGCTTCTCGCGACGGCGCTCTCCCGCGCGGCATCGCATGGCAGCGTCACAGCCGTCCTGGCGCGCGCCGACGCGCTGCGCGCCACCGATGATGCTGCAGCGGGTGGCGCAGCATCAGCCTGCGCGGCGATGCGCGGTACGGAGATGGACACTGTGGTGTCGGCTGGCGCGACATGGGCTGATCGTCTGGCACTCCAGCTGGAGCTGCTTCCGGATGCACACCTCGCGGCGGCCCTCCTCCACGTGCTCGAGCTGCTGCCGCCACCTGCCGCTACCGCCGGGGCGCGCTGGCACGGCGTGCGTGCGCTTTGCCTTCTGTTCCCATCCAGCTACGCTGACCTCGCCCGCCTTCTCCCACCGCCCGCTCTGCCCACGCTGCCTGCCGCGATCGCGACGGCGCGCGCGGCGGCGGCTGCGGCGCGCTGCCCTCTCTGCTCGCGCCACGCCGCGCTGAGCTCCCTCGTGCAGCGCGCCTTCGCGAGCGCGGGCGCGGCGCATCGCCTGTTGCTCGCCCGTGCCCTCCTCGCCGCCGCGGACGAGGTTGCTGATCCGCAGCTTGCGATCCCCGGAACAATCGTCGCCAGCCCCGCGCCGCGCGCCGCCGTGCCGTTGCTCGAGGCGCCCACGGCGCGGGCGCCACTGCTTCTCCTGCTTCTACCGGAAATCGGCGCGGCCCTGCACGAGTTGCGTCCTGCTGCTCCCGCCGCGCTGCCCGCCGCGCTGCTCGCACTCACTCGCGCCACCGCGCTCGGCGCACGCACCGCTACCGTATTGCGAGAACAGCTCGAGCCGCTCAGCACCGCGGCGCTCGCGGCGGGCACTAGCGCCATTTGCGCGTGCGCCGCCGCACTCTGCGTGGCCGTGCAAGAGGCTCTCCATCGATGTGCAAGCTGCCGCTGTCTCCCCGGATGCACGCTCGCCCCTCGCGTGCTCGCCCCCGCCGCGGCTCTCGCGGCTGAGCTCCTTTCCACCCTTCGGCGTTTGTGCGCCTTCTTGCAGCGTCCGCCGCCCATCGCCGCCGCCGCCGCCGCTCCAGCGACTGCGACCGCCGATGGCCGCAGCCATGGCCAGCGACCGAAGATGGTGGCGGGCGCGCGTGCGGTGGTGCGCCTACCGGCGGCAGCGCCAGCGCGCCGAAGTGGCGTGCAGCGAGGAGCAGGTATGCCCCGCGACCCGGATGGCAGCGGCAGCGGCAGCGATAGTGCCAGTGGTAGCGACGACGAGACAGCGGTGGACCAGGCCTTGTCGGCACCTTTGGTGGTCGAGGACACCGCTCCGCCCAACGGAGCTCGTCGAGGAGGCGCCCAGCTCGGGCCGCCACGGCTCTTGCTGCGACTCGAGCAGCTCGAGCAGCAACTGCGCGAACTGCGCGGCACTCACCACATTCCCGATGGCGTCGGCGGCGGTGATGGCTACAGCGACAGCCGCGATGGCGTGGCGGAGGGGCAGGCGCCGGGAGGCGGGGTCGCTGCGCAGCTGTGGGGTCGACCACCGAGAGGTAGCGCCGGGCGGCTTCTCCGCGCTCTGTGCGCCTCCGAGCGGCGTGGCGCGGCCGCCGCCGACGACGACGAGGTTCGAGGCCGCGAGAGCGACGAGGAGGTGTTCGGTGGCGCCCAGAACCTCGACGGGGAGACGTCTGATGATGACATACGCGCGGACGACGGTTACTCTTCTTGGGGCTCGGGCGACGAGGCAGGCGAGCGCGACGACGCGGAGGCGAGCGACTCGGACAGCGGCTTTTCGCGACGTTTCATCGCGAAGCGTCGGCGGCTTGAGGATGACGACGATGATCCAGGCCACACGACAACGATCGTGTGGAGATCTCGTGTGGAGTAGCCGGCGAGCTTTTAATTTTAAACAACGCAGGGGCTTTTTTAGTTGTTCAGGTCCTCGTTCAGCGGGTCGTTGAACATGTTGCCAACCTTGAGGAACGACGTGTCGTTCTTGCGCACGTGGACCGAGATCGAAGCGTTCGTCACATTTGCTGTCGCCACGCGGAACGTGCACTCAGCCGCGGCCTCGCCAGTGTGAGAGGCGGGGGAGCGCACCGGCGGTGAGGTTCTCGAACATGAAAGCCACGTGCTTGAAATCGTAGACATTCAGAGTGAACCACTGCCACGCGGGCTGAAGAAACGAGCCCACCACGGAGAGGAGTGGCCAGGAGATCATCAGGAGCCAGTCGAGCACCTGTCGCGGGCGCGGGAGACCGGTGGGAGCTAGGGGATAGGAGCAGGTTGGAAAACGTGAGCGGGCTCGTTGGCTTGCCGGCTGGATGAACTTCTGCCAGTAACCACGCGCGTACAGAAAGTTGAACAGCATCACACCGGCCACCCCGAGCGCAATTATGTTGAGGAAGAGCTGCGATGGTCATGGGAACTCAGCGGCGGCCTCCCACGGCGTGGCGAGTGCGGTGGCAGTGGCGGGGGCGGATGCAGCGGGGTCTTGCTACCTCGCCGACTGAGTTGCCGCCGAGATAGTACCACTGGCCCTCAGGCTCCTCCTCGTCCTCCTCGGCCTCGTCATCCTCGTCCTCCGCAGCCTCCGCCGCCGTCTTTGGCTTCGCGTCGTCGTCGATGCGCTTCTTGATCGTTTTCTTCATCGGCACTTTCTTGTCGCATCCGAGATAGCCCGAGCAGAGGCAGTGAATCTCGTAGACGACGGTCCCCTGTGGACGGCGACGCAAGGTGTCAGATCTTGAGGAGAACAAAAGCGGAATTGAAGGCGGGAAGATGGGTTTAGGGAGGGGTGATGGTGGGCGGGAGGGGTGGGGAGAGTGAGGATGGGCCGCGCGCGAGAGTAGTTGTGCAGGGGCGAGGCGAGGGGAGAAGGATGGGATGAGGAGGGAGAGGAGGTAGAGGCAGGGAGGGGCGCGGGTGAGAAACGAGACGGGCGGCGCCTCCTTCGGAGCGAGGAACTTGAGGTTCACCGTCTCGAACCGCGAATTCTGAGAAAGCTTCTGGTAGCCGACGAGCTTGTTCGCCTTGACGTCGACGAGCAGCACCATCCACTGTTCCGTCCGCTCGAATGGGAAGAGCGGCGCGTGCACGTGGTTCGGCGCGCACAGCGGGCGTGCCGCAAAGCCCAGCTCGCCACTCTGCGGGACGCGGGACGCGTCAGCGGCGTGGTGCGACGGGTGGCCCATGCGGGTCAGTGCCCTGGCTCGCAGCCACCTGGGGGTTGCGGCGCTTCTCGCGCTCGCGCTTCTTCTTCTGTCGCTCAAAGTACGCGTCGCGCCTGCGCAGAAAAGCGTGGACCGCGGGAGGGTCAGCAGCGGGCGCTGCGCGCGCTGCGCGCATGCCGGGCGAAGTCGGTGTACCACTCGTCCATCAGCTCCTCCTTCTTTTCCTCGTACTCGTCACTCCCTTCTTCGAGTCCCTCGAGTTCCTTCTCGAAGATCGCCTCGTCGGGCTCGTCGTCCTCGTCGTCGGAGTCGGCCCAGTCCGGGTCCTCACGCAGGTGCTTGCGCTCGACCTTCACTTTGAGGTTGAGGACGTCGCCCTCCTGCACATCTTCTTCGTCCTCGACCTGGAGCAAGCGGTGGCGTCAGCGGGAGGATCCGGGCAACGGGCGGGCACCATACTACTAGCCGGGTCTCGACTGCGGTCGGCCGACCTTTGCGTCAAACGTGATCTCGATGTCGGGAAAGTTCTCAAGGAAAACATCGATGTCGACATGCTGCTCTTCGGACAGCCCGCGCAGCACCTGTGGTAATCGGCCGTTGTCGGGTCGGGCTCTGTGCGTCGCGGTCGGTCCTGGCTAGGTCCCAGGGTGGGGCGGCGGCGGCGGCGCGCCTTCCGGCGCTCCTCGCCGCCGAGCTCCTTCGCTTTCTCCACGAGCGTCCCCTCCTTCTTCGCAGAGAGCGCCTTTGTCAGGTGCTTCACCTGGCGGGAGCGGAAGCGGAAGTGTAGGTGTGCGTATGGGCGTACGGGTGCGAAGGGTGGGAGTGTGTGCGGGGGTGTGGGGCGAGGCGGATGGAGTGGGGCGGGGCTGGGCCGCGGGTCTCGCGTCCGCGGCACGCCTGCGTCAGATCGAAATGCGGCAGCTGAAGGAGCGGATTTGAGTGAAACCAGAGCGACTGCGTCATCAGGCAGGAGAGCTCGATCACGTTGATCGTGCTCGTGACGAAGCGCTGCGGCGAGATGCGCGGGGACGGAAGGGCGGTCTGCGGAGGGCAAATGGAGGACCTTCAGGCTGGTGGAGCGTGCGGCGGCGCGCCTGCTCCATGCAGATGTTGAGAAGCCCGTTGAGCAGCCGGTGGGCGTGCTCGAGGACGAGGTTGAGGTCGGCTTGCAGTGAGGCCGGGATCGGCTCGCGCATCAGGTGCGCGTACAGCAGCGTCTTCACCTTCATGATGTCGTTATTCTGATCGCCCTGGTTCTTGACGAACTCCGACTTGACTGCCGAGTGCAGCCGCGACAGGTCGGCCGCCTGCGTCGAGCGGCAGGGCACCGACTCGCAGAACTCTACGGCAGACGCCAAGATCCCCGGCATGTACTTCGCCGCCGTGTTCTCCTGCACCTGGCGGTAGAAGCGGTACGCCGTGTTCTGCATCACGCCGTCCTCGAGGAACTTCGAGGAGTTGCGCCACCACAGCCCGACAACGACGGGGATGATGACTATCATCACGACGAAGTACGCGACGAGGATCGCGAGCTCGTTATCCTTGTTGGTCAGCCATGACGGCAGGCCAATTGTCACCGACGTGCCGTGGTACCCGTCGGGGTTGCCGTACTTCTCGTAGTTCTCGCGCGTCGCCGGGTCGGTGAGCACGTCGTTCGCCTTCGAGATCTTGATGAAAATCTGCTCCGCCGTCGCATTCCCGGGGTTCTTGTCCGGGTGGTAGATGAGCGACAGGCGGCGGTAGGCCTTTTTGATCTCGGCGGGCGATGCCGCCTCCTCGATCGCGAGGATCGTGTACGGGTTGAACGAGTACATCTCCTCGCCCTGCATCGTGGTCAGCTTCGCCACGAGCGCGACGAGGAGCACCCAGCCGACGGTGAAGCCGATTCCGCGGAGGCCCAGCAGCTTTCCGATCGTCTCCTTCCGCCGCTCTGCGTCAATCCGCGACACCTTCTCCTTGCACGACGACACCTGGCGTGTCCAGTTGTAGTCCGTCCCCCAGTTGACCGTCGAGAGGAACGAGTACGACATCGGCACGATGAAGGCGACCACACACGAGAGAAGGAACCAATAAAACGCCACATCGTCAAACACCTCAAAGGCCTGCGGGTTTTTGGGAGGGCGTGGGCGTGAGAGGAAAGGCCGCCGTACATCCAGGGCCCCCCCACCCAGGGTCGAGCCCGCCCAGGGTCGAGGAGCTGCGACCCACCATGCTCGAGCTACGAGGTCGTGAGCGCAAAGGTTTTCAGATCGAGATAGAATTCCTACCACGCATCTACTCTTACATCTACAGGACTGGCGTCGCGGTGCCCTGAGTTGCTGAGTACCCAGCGATTACCCAGGATTAACCCAGGATTACCCAGCGATTACCCAGCGATTACCCAGCCACGAGGATCCCAGGGCACCGGGAGGGGGGTTGAAACCAGCCGCGAGCGCAGCGAGCGAAGAAAAATCGGGGTTTTGCGGGCCAGTTGGCTGAAAATCAGTCGCGAGCGCAGCGAGCGAGGAAATTTTGGCGATGGAGGCCGTAATCACGTTAGATTCGCATCTCAGAGCCGCCGCTGCGGATTACCCGCGGATTACCCAGCGATTACCTCTACAGGGTAAAGCACCCGCCAGCCCAGGCTCACATCCTACTTGTAGTCTAGCAGCTAACTATAAAGCAGCCGCTTCGTACTCGTCGCGTATCAGCGAATTCACGCGGTGCTCTTGCCGCCTATAATGGCTTCCTAGTCGGCTCCCGCCGCGCCACTTCTAGCCTCGCATTATGCTCATATTAAAAACCCACCTATTAAGCAGCCACCTTAGCGATCAGCTCGCTCACCATTCGACGCGCCTGCTTCAGCGCCATCGTCCGAGCGAGAAAATGGTTCGCGTACGCGCCCACGAGGGCAGCGAGGAGCAGCGACTGCTGCGTCGGAGACGGGGTGTCCGCCGGCGGCGCCGACGCGCTCCGATCGCCCCCGCCGACGTCACCGCCCCCGCTGCCCTCGAGCTGGAGGCCCATCTCTTTCCTACACTCAGCGTCGACCCACGCGGTAGATCGCTTCGCGGCGAGGTTGACGAGGGCGTCCTTCATGAAGCCGGGGATCCACGCTGGGATCTGCGAGTCGGTCGAGTAGAAGACACGGCACCAGCCGTCGTCGAGTTCTTCGACGTACCAGTAGCCCACTGTGTCGGCGAGCTCCGACTTGCGCGTGTAGTCCAGCTGAAAGGTCATCGCGTTCGCTTTGCGCTCGAACTCGTGCTGCATAAAGTACTCGAGCGTGAACGCGGCGGCGCGGATCTTGTACTTGGCGAAGACGAGCTCCACCCCGCCCGAAGCCTCGCGTCGGTAAACCTCGCACGAGACGACGCCGTCCACGTACTTGTCGTAGTTCGGCAGGTCCAGAATCTTGCTCCAGACGACGTCCGCGGGTGCGTGGACATCCTGGATCGACGCGGTGCGCTTGAAACCGTTTGGCAGCGAGATGAGCTGCAGCAGCGGCTTGCCGCTCCGCAGCCGCGTCGCATCGACCCCCGCGACCGACAGCCCGTACTCGCTGGGAGGCTTCCGCTCGTACTTGGTGAGCGTGCCCTGGTGGGGGTGCGGACGGTTCGGATCGGCGCCTCGGCCACCACGCAGTGCAAGCACGCTCGCGCGCGAAGTGCCGTGGCGTGCGCAACAGGCGAGGGCTACGGCCAGCAGCATCTGCTCGTCCGCGTCGCTCGAAGCCTCGGTTCAGGAATTCCCGCAAGGCGTAATACGGTAGTACACGTACGGTCGTAGTCTAAAGTACTGTAATAGTAGGATTCCTACTTGTAGTGTAGATGTGGTTACCGTATCTAGAGCAACAGCTAGGGAGGCAGCGCGAATCCAAGCGGCGGCGGCACATGGAGCGAGCCGAGCGGGGGCGCCGACGCGTCGTCGCCAACGCACGAGAGCTCCATCGAGCCGTCCTCAGCGACGTCCAGCCGCAAGATGCCGGCCGCGGCGTCGGCGGGAGCCTTCGGAAGCGGCAGCGACGCGATCTCGCGCGCGTCTTCGACGGCGAGACCCGAGGGTGGGATCTCGACCAGGCGGACGAGTGCGCCACCGCCGCCGCCGCCGCCCAGCGCGATGCGCCTCGAGCAGGAGAGTGGCAGCGCGCTGCCGGCGTGTGCAAGGACGCAGTGGCCGCCGCCACCGAGGTCGAGGCCGAGAGCGCGCGGCAGGACCGCGCGGCAGCCGAGCGTGGCCGTCTGCTCGGCGGGATGCGGCAGCGAGGCGAGCAGGCCGCCGTGCAGAGCGGCCCCGCGCGCGGCGACTTCTTCCGCCATGCCTCCCAGGCCGACGGCGGCGTGAGGCACGAGGGCGCTGATGGCGGCCTGCAGCTTGGGCATGCGCATCGCGCCGCCCGCGAGGAGGAGCGTGTCGATCGCATCGAGCTCAATGCCGGCCCGCGTCGCCGCGCGCTGCGCCAGCGACACTACCTGCGCACAGAGCGGCGCCGTCATGTCGTCGAGCGCTGCGCGTGTCACCGTGCAGCAGTAGTCGATGCCGTCGGCCTCGACGGTCACCGTCGCCTGCGTTGAGTTCGACAGCGAGTGCTTCGCGCCCTCGCACGCACGGAGCAGCCGCGCCAACGCGCGACTGTTGTCGCTCAGGTCGACGCGCTGGCGCCGTCGGATCTCCTTGAGCACGTGCGAGCATATCCGCTGGTCCACGAGCCGGCCGCCGAGGCCGAGCTCGCTCTCGCAGCTGCGCACCGACAGCTCGTCGACGGCGCTCTTTGCGTCCTCGCCGCTGCCACCGGTCGCCGCCGTCGGCAGTCGTTGAACCACCGAAGCGCTACAGCTCCGGCCGCCGACCTCGACGACGAGCCAGTGCTCCACCGCCGGCGGTGCCCCGCCGCCCGCGTCGACCGCCTTGCGCGCGCGCGCGTGCAGCAGCGCCGCGGCGAGTGGCAGCGGTAGCATGTCGCGCACACGCATGCCGCCCAACGTCGCCGCCTCCTTCAGCGCCCGCCGCTGTGCGGCAGCGTGAAGATGCGCGGGCAGCGCCAGGACAACCTCCTTGACCGGCGCGCCGATGGCGGCCTCGGCCGACGCGCGTGCCTGCGCGAGCAGCAGCGACGCGATCTGCTGCGGCCGCAGGCTCTTCAGCTCACCTTTCGCCATGACGTCCAACTGGAGTGTGCCATTTTTCCCCTCCGACATGGGGACTTTGGCGGCACACACGTCCTCCGAGAGCTCCCGGTCGCCCCATTCGCGCCCGAGCAGTACGAGCACGCCTTCGACGGTGTTTTTCTGGTTGCTCTGGTTCTTCGCCGCGTCGCCAAGCAGATGCTCCACCTCGGTGAAGGCGACGACCGCCGGAGTTGAGCGGTTCCCTTGATCGTTCGCGATCACTTGCGTTCCGTCCGATCGCAGGACTGCGACGTGCATGTTCGAAATGCCAAGCTCAACGCCTACGGCCACCATATTTTTTCAGGGTTCTCGTCGCCCGTGGATGTACGGAAAAACCAATTTTTCTGTATACTTTCTCCTCACTCAGAAGTCGTGCTGCTCCATTCTCCAAACGCGCCTGTCCTCTTCAGCTGTCCGCCGGGGCGGCGGCCGCCGCCTCCTCGGCCGCCTCCTCGGCG
>MDSW01149547.1_pt1 | contig 13004 bp, 16 predicted proteins | sample 811171 | NCBI WGS metagenome assembly MDSW01 (sample SAMN05326641, study PRJNA326480) | marine metagenome | isolation source: seawater | place: Atlantic Ocean: North West | collected 2012 | reverse complement strand
TTAAGCATATAGCTTGATTGATTCGAATATTTTAAATTATTCCTGTTTAGAACCCCTCAATGTTTCACGTGAAACATTTCCTGATCTAGAGGAGTTTCGACAAATTATTATAAAAAAAAACAAAAGTATTAATCTTATCAGCAAACATACCGAAAAAATTTCAAAGGAACGACATATAATAGACAGTGCGCAAATAATTGATTTTATTAACTTAAATAGGTCAATATGCACCGACATAGGCTCAGGATCCGGTTTACCCGGAATAGTTTTAGCAATAATTATGAAACATAAAAACTCAGAGATGAAGTTTAAACTTTATGAAAAAAGTTTTCATAAAAGCAATTTTTTAAAAGAGGTATCAAATAAATTTAATTTGAATGTAGAGGTACTACAGAAAGATATTTTCGAGGAAAAAAATTTAACTTCAGATATAATTGTAGCCAGAGCCTTTAAACCCATACCAGTAATTTTAGATCTACTCCATAATAATTTTAAATTTTTTAAAGAAGTTATTTTATTTTTAGGGAAAAATGGAAAGCAAATTTTAAAAGATACCTTGAAAGATTGGAAATTTGAATACGATGAAAAGAAAAGCATAACAAATGATGACTCAACCATATTAAAAATTAAAAATTTGGAAAAGATATGAAAGAAAAAATAATTTCTATAATAAATCAAAAAGGTGGAGTGGGCAAAACTACTACAGTTATTAATCTTGCAGGTGGGCTAAGTTTGTTAGGTAAAAAAGTTCTAGTAATAGACTTAGATCCCCAGGGTAATGCTACTACAGGATTAGGATTATCTAATTTGGAAAATTCCGAAAAGAATATTTACAGCGTTTTGAACGGAACTAAACAAATATCGGATGTTATTGAAAAAACAAAATTTGAGAATCTAGATTTGATAACTTCAAATGTAGATTTATCAGGTTTGGAGGTTGAAACGGCAGGAGACAACAAAAGAGCTTTCATTTTAAAGGATCAAATATCGGCGTATTTAAATGATTCTAGAGGACTATATAGTCATATATTGATTGATTGCCCACCATCTTTAAGTCTCCTTACAATAATGGCTTTAGTCGCTTCTGACTCACTTTTAGTGCCTCTACAAACTGAATTCTTCGCTCTCGAGGGCGTAACTCAACTCATGAAAACCATTGAAAGAATAAAAAATAATCTTAATCCTGAATTATCTATAAGAGGAATTTTATTAACTATGTACGATAAAAGAAATAAGCTTTCAGGTGAAGTTGAAAAAGAAGCTAGAGAATATTTTAAAGAAAAAGTATATCAAACTGTAGTACCTAGAAATGTCAGATTATCAGAGGCTCCATCGCATGGAATGCCAGTATTATTTTATGATAAATCTTGCACTGGCAGCAAATCATACTTTAGTTTTACAGATGAATTTATTAACCAAGAAAAAATAATGGAGAGCGCAGCATGAGCAATACATTCAAATTAAAAAAAGGCTTAGGCAGAGGACTATCATCTTTAATTGGTGATGCTTCTCCTGCTGTTAAGTCAAATAAAGTTTCAATAGGTTCTATTGTAAGAAATAAATTTCAACCAAGAAAAAATTTTAAAAAAGATCAAATGGAAGATTTAACTAACTCAATTAGAGAAAGAGGAATTATTCAGCCTATAGTGGTTAGAAAACAATCTGATAAATATGAAATTATAGCTGGGGAAAGAAGGTGGCAGGCAGCTCAAAATGCCGGTCTACATGAAGTCCCTATTGTTGAAATTGAAGCAGATGATTTAAAATCATTAGAATTTGCTATAGTAGAAAATGTTCAAAGGGATGATTTAAATCCAATAGAAGAAGCAAATGGATACAAAAAACTGATCGAAGAATTTAATTATGATCAAGATAAAGTTGCTAAATTTATTGGTAAAAGTAGAGCCCATATAACTAATTGTCTAAGATTATTATCTCTCCCCGCTGAAGTTATAAAATTATTAGAAGATCAAAAATTATCACAGGGACATGCAAAAGTTTTGGTTGGTTTAGAAAATTGCTATCAGATAGCTAAGAAAATAATAGATAAAAAATTATCAGTAAGACAAGCAGAGAGCCTAGTTAGAATTTACAAGTCACCAAAAAAATTCAAAGTAATAACAAATGACAGTAACATAAAAGCTTTGGAAAAAGGACTAGAAGAAAAAACTGGTCTTCAAGCAAAAATTCACCATAAAAAAAATAATAAAGGAATTTTATCTTTTGAATATAATAATACTGATCAACTGGATAGATTGGTAATGATTATTAAAGCTAATTATTAGATATATTTAGAATAAGATCAAAAATTAAATTATTAGATAGATCAGAATTTCTTTTAAAATTTAATTCTAAATTTTCCACTTGATTTAATAATTCGTAGACATTTTTTGACGACCAAATTTCAACTTGTTTTTCAACTAATTGCTTATCCTTCCAAAATATAGGTGGTCTAAAATGATTTACGGTATCTTTAACACTACCTATTTGTGTCTGTAATTTTTTAAGCTCTATTAATCTTTTGATTCTAGAAAGCAATGATCTGATTAAAATAATTGCATCATTTTTATTGAATAGATTGCTATTAATAATTTTACATACCCTATTATGATTTTTTGATAAACAATTATCAACCAATTCAAAGTAATTTTCTTCATCATATAAATTAATTAATTTTATTATTTCCTCTCTAGTTATTTTGTTTTTTTCAAAGCAAAAGTTTAATATTTTATTCATTTCGTTTTGAAGATTTTTTCTGTCCCCAGAGCATTTTTCAATAATTAAATTTATGTTTTCGCTGGAAATTGAAATTTTTTTATTTTTAAAAAAATTAGTAGCTATTTGATATAATGTTACATTATTATCTTGATAAAAAGGTATACAAATTAATTTTTCATCTTTTTCAAATAGTTGTCTAATTTTTGATTTCTTTTCTAAAGCACCTGAGTTAAAAATAATTTTTTTATTGTAGATATCTTTACTTAATAATTGACCTATCGTTTCATATAACTTTGACGTAACTCTTGAAACTAAAATAATTTTTTTTTCTTCAAATAGGGACTCATTCAAACATACCTCAAAAAAACTATTTTCATTATTTAATATTTGATTTTCGTCATATTTTATTATTTCTCCATTATAACCTTTTAAAAAATAGCTCTCTATGACTTCATCTTTAAAACCCTCATTTTGTCCATAAAAAAGAAAAAGGTTTGATTTATTCTTTTTTAATTCATTTAAATTAAATGATTTAATTATCATTATTTTAATTCGATAATAAATAGAAAATTATATCATTACTTATATTTTCAGATAGATCTTTCTTAATTTTTATTTCTTCTTCTCTTTCCTCTATTTTTTTATTTTTTGAGGCTAATGATTTATTTTTTTGAAAAGTTTTTGTTAGTTCTTTATTGTCATCTGAAATGTACTTTGCCTCTACCTTAACAATAATAGTATAATTTTTTGGGTTCCCACTATCATCTTTGTTCGCTATTTTCTTTTCATATGATGATGAAATATTTAATGTGAATTTTTTTTTACTCTCAGAATAATTTTGATGTTGTTTTAATACACTGTTCAGATAATTGTTGATTTGCTTGTCACCTACAAAATTAACTTCACTAAAATAAAAATCTATTTTATTTGAGTCAAATAAGGGCGTATACCCACAATTAACTATAAATACAAAGCTTATAAACAATAAAATTTTAATAGTTTTTCTCATCAAATTATAAAATTAATTAATCTATCTGTTATGTAAATCTGTTTTTTCACATTACTATCTTTAAGTATCTTTTTAAAAACTTCACTAGTTAAAATTTCTTTTACCAGATCATCCTCTGAAATACCTTTTTTTGTTTGATGCAATCCTCTTTTTTTTCCATTAAATTGTACAACTATATTGACGTTTTCTTCTACTAAAAACTTACCCTCAATGTTTGGCCAAGAAAGCTTATTTATAGACATTTGATCCAAACATTCGCTTGATAAGTGAGGGATTACCGGTGATATAGAAATTAAAAATTTTGAATATTCATTTAACAGATTAGAATAATTTTTTTCTTCTTTTGTTAATTGTGTGAAAAAACTATATGCTTCATATATATTGGCTATTATAACATTGTAGTGGAAATTCTCTAAATTCCTTTCAATTTTACTTAAATATTGATTTATAAATTTCGAAAGATTTATAGAAGGATCTAATTTGTTATCTTTACTTATTTTCTTAATCTTTTCATCCAGGGTAAATAGTTTTTGGATAAACTTATATGCAGATACCATGCCTTGGTCGGACCATTGAACATCTTTTTCAGGGGGGCTATCAGATAAAATAAATAGTCTTACAGCATCCGCCCCGTATCTATTAATCATTTCTTCGGGATCTATGGTATTTTTTTTTGATTTAGACATAGACTCAGATGGCCCAACATTAACTTTTAGATTTTTATTTTTCTTTAAGAAAAAGTCTTTACCATTTTCACTATCTACTTCATCTGGACTATACCATTTATTGTTTTCATCCTTATAAGTTTCATGACAGACCATTCCTTGAGTAAATAATCCAGAAAAAGGCTCTTTGTATTTAAATTTAGTGTTGTCATATCCAATTGCTCTCATGAAAAATCTTGAATACAAAAGATGAAGTATGGCGTGCTCAACACCTCCTATATATTGGTCAACTGGCATCCAATAATTAATATCTTCATAATCAAAGCCATACTTATGGTTATCTGGAGAACAAAACCTTAAAAAATACCATGAGGAATCCACAAACGTATCTAATGTATCTGTTTCTCTCCTATAATTTTTGCCATCAATTTTGACATTAACCCATTCAGTTTTATGAGAAAGTGGATTTCCTTTAACATTTAAATTTATATTTTCTGGCAGTTTAACGGGTAAAAGATTTTGAGGTATTGTAGAGTAGTCACCTTTTTCATTATATATTATTGGTATAGGACAACCCCAATACCTTTGTCTAGAAATACCCCAATCCTTTAATCTGAAATTAATTTTTTTTGTTCCTATTTTTTTTTCTTCTAATATTTTAATAGTCTCAACAATAGAATCTTCAGGAGCTTTTAATTTATTTAAAAAGTCAGAGTTAATTATTCTGCCGGGGCCTGTGTATGCTTCTTTTTTAACTAAAAAATCATCATTTTCATTTTCTGGTCTTACGACAGTTTTAATTTCTAAATTATATTTTTTTGCAAAGTCAAAATCTCTTTGATCATGCGCGGGACAACCAAAAACAGCTCCAAATCCGTAGTCCATTAAAACAAAGTTAGCAAAATAAACCGGAACAGTTTGATTTTGTAGTAATGGATTTATTGCTTTTAAATCTGTTTTAAACCCTAGCTTTTCTGCATTAGCTATTGACTCCTCGGTTGTGCCAGTTTTTGAACATTCCTCTCTAAATTTTATAAAATCCTTGTTTGTTTTATAAAATTCCGCCAAAGGATGATCGACGGACAAAGCTAAAAATGAAAATCCGAATAAAGTATCTGGGCGAGTAGTATAACATTTTATACTTTTTATTTTTTCGCTCCCTAAAATTTTAAAATCTATTTCACAGCCAAATGATTTGCCTATCCAATTTTTTTGCATAACTTTTACTTTATTTGGCCAATCTGGAAGCTTTTCTAATTCATTTAATAAGTCTTCAGAAAATTTAGAAATATTAAAAAACCATTGACTTAACTTTTTTCTTTCTACAATAGCACCCGATCTCCATCCCTTACCATCAATTACTTGTTCATTAGCAAGAACTGTTTCATCGACAGGATCCCAATTTACATAGTTTTCTTTCTTGTAAACCAAACCTTTTTGGAACAACTCAATGAAGAAATTTTGTTGATGTTTATAATAATCTTCATTACAAGTTGATATTTCTCTATCCCAATCAATTGATAAGCCGAGCTGTTTAAGCTGACTTTTCATTACAGAAATATTACTCTCAGTCCATTCTTTAGGATCTAGATTATTTTGTTTTGCGGCATTTTCGGCTGGCATTCCAAATGAATCCCACCCCATTGGGTGCAAAACGTTAAAGCCTTTTAAAAGTTTATATCGTGATAATACATCCCCAATTGTATAATTTCTTACATGGCCCATATGGATTTTTCCAGATGGATAAGGAAACATTTCTAAACAATAAAATTTTTTTTTATTTTTATCGACTTTTGATTTATAGGTTTTTTTATCTTTCCAAATCTTTTGCCATTTTACTTCGATTTGCTTAAAATTATATCTTTCCACAAGAGAATAGTTAGAATTATCTTTTACTGCAGGCCTCTCATCTGGCCTTTGTACTCTTTTTTATTTTTATCTTTAAAATCTTGTTCATATATAGCGGCTTTTTTTAAAATATTAGTTTTTAAAGAGGCAAGAAGATCTCCCTCATTATTATTTATTACACAATTTATATTTTGATCATTACACTTTCTAACAAATATATTGATATCCAAAGCATCTGATCTTATTTCGTTTGTTAAAAATCTGATAGAAATTTTTATAGATTCATTTTCATTATTATTTTCACTATACCAATCAGTAACTATTATCCCGCCACTATAATTAGCTGTTGTTAAAGGCATAAAATCTAATATGTCTAAAGACGCCCTCCACAAAGGGTTTGAACTTGCAAAATCATAATTAGTATTACCACCTCCTATGCCCTCAGATATTTTGAAACCTCTTCCTTCTTCAATATTTTTTTTTATTCTTTTGGCGGGTTCTGGTGGAAATTCTTTTGCATCAACAGGCTTATACTTTAATGCCTGGCATGCATTTAGTAATAAAAATCCAGATACAATTATTATTACTTTTAAAATAGGGCCCATTTTTCTCTCATAATAAGAATTTATCAAATATACTCGAAAATATTGAATATTTTATTTATCAAGTAATTTCCATAAATTGTTGATTTTTAAAGTAATAATTATGATGTATTTTTGCAACATAATTATAAAAAAAACATATTTTATGCAAAATTACTGTAATTTTAATTAATTTCTTAATAAAAATACCCTGTTTATTATTAATATTAAACATAACAAAGGAGAAAAAATGAACAATTGGAAAAAGGTTGGTTTGACAGCTTTATCTGCTTCTCTTGTATCAGTATCTGCGCATGCAGGTGCTTTAGATGTAACAGGTGCAGCGTCAATCACATACCACTCTGACCAAGACAGTACTGGTAACCCATACTCTCATGGTAAAACTATTACTTTCAGTGGTAGCGGAGATTTAGACAATGGTATGACTGTTTCTTATTCTTACGCAATGGCTGATGCAGCTGCATCTGACTCATCTGTGAAAATTGGAATGGGCGATGGTGGTACATTAACATTTGGTGGAGCAGTAAGTGGTGGAGTTAGATCTTATGACTCTGTAATTCCTACAGCAAAAGAAGAAGCTTGGGATGACTTAGCTGGTGAAGCTAACATTGTAACTGCTATGTCAGGCACAAATTCGTTTGTATATACAAACAACTTTGGTGGTTTCGACGTAACAGCACAGTACACTAAAAATGGTTCTTCAAATGGTGCAGACCACTCAATCGGAGCAAGCTACCCAGTAGGTGATACTGGTTTAACAGTTGGTTATGCTTTTGGTGAAGATGGTAACACAATTGATGAAGATGTAATTTACGCTAAGTACTCTATTGGTGGAGCTACTCTTGGTTGGTCAAAATTTGATCACGAAGTTTCTGCTTCAGCTACAGGTAGAGAAGTAACTCAAATGGGTATTTCATTTGCAGTTAACGAAAATTTATCTGTATCATACGGAAGAGCAAGTGTTGACTTCGAAGCTAAAACAGCAGATCAAGAATCTTCAGGTGTATCAGCATCTTACACTATGGGATCGATCACTATAGCTGTTGCAGCTAACAAAGAAGAAGATACTGGTGGAACAGCTGGTTCTGAAGACGATATGTCAGAAGCTACTGTGTCTTTTGCATTCTAATTTAGTTTAGAATACTTAAAACTATTAAAACCCCCGCAATTTTATTGTGGGGGTTTTTTTTTAAAATAACTAATTCCTGAAAATCCCCATAGATTAATTAGTTTAAGAAGTTTGATATTTTTTGAATTAATTCCACCAAGTGCTACCACTTTCTTTTTAGTAAAACTTTTTAGCGTATTAAATTTATATAAGCCTAAATAATTTTTATTTTTTTTAAAAATTGATGAAACGAATATAATCTTTACACCCTGCCTTTCTTTTTGCCTTATTTCCTTAATGTTATGTGCGGAGCCCAAAACCTCAAATTTATTTTTTAAAATTAAGCCTTTAGTATATGTATTCCTATTAAATGAGGGCAAGTAAAGACCATCACAATTCATTTTAATTGCTAGTTTTAAATGATTTGCAATATAAAACTTTATTCTTTTTTGTTCACAAAATTTTTTAATTTTAAATATTTCTTGGTAGTTGATTTTAGAATCATAATTTCTGAAGATTATAGAAGTATTTTTATCTATAATTTTTATATTATTCTTTTCAAATTTATCTATAAAATAGAATTTATTAAAAGATAACTTATGCATAATTCAGAAAAAAATTTAGCAGAGATTAGCAATCAAATACATACAAAAATAAAGGAATTAAACTTTGAAAACTATTCTCCAAAAATCATAGCAGTTTCAAAAACATTTGGAATAGATAAAATAAGGCCTCTAATTGATTATGGACATGAGGACTTCGGTGAGAATAGGGTACAAGAGGCTGCAGAAAAATGGAAAGATGTAAAAAATAATAAGATAAATTTACACTTAATCGGGAAACTTCAAACCAACAAAGTAAAGTTAGCTTTAAGTATTTTTGATTTTATTCATTCTTTAGACAGTGAAAAACTCGCAATAAAAATTTCTGAAGAACAAAAAAAAAATTAATAAAAATTTAAAATTTTTTATACAAATCAATCTAGGTAAAGAAAAACAAAAAGGAGGAATAGATCCTAAAAATTTTGAGTCTTTTTACTCTTATTGTGTAAAAAATTTAAATTTAGATATAATAGGTACAATGTGCCTACCACCCTATGGTGAGAATCCCGAACCCTATTTTAGTCAACTAAACGAAATAAATAAATCTTTAAACTTAAAAGAGTTGAGTATGGGGATGTCAGATGATTACTTAAAAGCATTAAAATTTAAGTCTACTTATTTAAGAATTGGATCAAAAATTTTTGGTAAAAGAACTTAGATTATTTTAATTTTAGTTTTATTAGTAATTAATTTACAAAGTATAATAAAATCTTTTTTTCTTAATGTAACACAGCCTGTTGTTGGCTTGTAGGTTTTTGTTAAATGAATAAAAATTGCACTACCTTTTTTTTTTACCGGTTTAGGATAGTTATACTCAATTAAAATTATATAATTATATTTAAAGTCTGTTCTATATAGATTTTCAAAACTAAATTTATCCTTTTTATTAGATCTAATTAGTTTGTTATAATATCTACTTCTATAATCATCACACCATTTAAAATTTTTTCTTATTTTAATTGTTTTTAACAAACATTCTGGCCTGCTTACTCTATCTTGCCTATAAAATAATTTACCAATTTTAAATATTCCCCTAGGTGTGCTTCCATCTCCCTCAATTTTATTTTTCTTAATACCACCTTTTCCGATAGCACATTTTAGTATAAATTCTCCTATATATAGATAATTATTTTTTACTATAATATTCATTTATGAATAAATTATTTTTAATTATTGATCAAAATCAACATCTTTATGAACTACTCAAAGAATTAAAATTTGATGAACAATATGAATTAATTCTTGTTAATAATAACATTAAAGAGCAAATTAACAGTATTATTTTACAAAAATTTGAATATTTAATATTAACAGACAAATCAAATTATAGTGAGCAAAAAGCAATATCAATAAATAAACCAATAAAAATTTCTCAACTCTATGAGAAAATTAACCTTTTTTTTTCCAAAAATAAATTTCAAATTAGCTCAAACATATCTGTTGGTAAATATCATATTGATTTAAACTCCCGAAATATAACTTTAAATAACAAAAATTTAAAACTTACAGAAAAAGAATTAGAGTTAATTATGTATTTGTTTAACAGTAAACAAGAAAAAAGTTCATCTGATATAAGTAAAAATGTATGGGGTCATACAATTGGTGTTGAAACACATACGGTTGAAACCCATATCTATAGATTAAGAAAAAAAATTGTAAATAAATTTCAAGACGATAAATTTATTATTTCAAGTGATAATGGATACAAAATTTAATGAAAAAAAAAAATCCTTATGCAAAAACACTATTTACAACTAAATACAGGACTAGAAGAGTTAAGCCAAAAAAAGGAAAAGGTAGCTTTAAAAGAAAAAAAAAATTTGATTAATCACTAAGACTAACATTAAAACTAACAATAACTCTATCCTCATCAGAATTGTTGGTCTCAACTGAATGCCATAAATAGGAAGGAAACAGAAGCAAATTACCTTCTTTGGGTTCTATTTTTTGGATATTTGCAGAAAACTCTGTCTTTTTTAAATCTTTCGGGAATCTATTTAAAGATACTTGATTAGGATTATTAAAAATTATTTTACCACAATCTTTAGGGGCCTTAACGTAGTAGACAGAACTTAATAAATTGTTTGGATGAATATGACTTTCATTATAACTATTTTTTTTATTTATTATTGACCACATTTCATTAATTTTCACTTTATCAGCTTTAAAAGGCCAACCGTATTGTTTAAAAACATCAAATATATATTTTTCAATATGTATAGCAAACTTATAAGCTGCATTGTTTTTTTCAAATTTAAATGATTTAGAATGCCAACCATTTATATTTGATCTTTTTACGCCTTCATTATCTTTATTGTACTCACTGTAAATAAATTCGCTTAATTCATTATTAATTTTTTTATAATCATCAATCTCGTAAGAAAAGATTGGTTGAGGAAAAAATTTGTATACGTTTGACTTACTCAATTTATAATCTAGCCCCAATTTGTTGAATTACTCTTGATGACATTTCTGTTCCTTTTTCTAAACTTTCTTCTAGTGACTTATTATTTACAAAGCCATGCAAGAAACCAGCCGCAAAAAGATCCCCAGCACCTGTTAGGTCTACAATTTTAAGATTTTTTTTAATTCCACATTCAACTACCTTTGCACCTTGTATTGCTACAGCGCCATTCTCACCTTTTGTTATAACAATTAATTTATTTAATTGTTTAGAAAAATTTATAACTTCTTCAAAATTTTTAGCATTAATTAACGATGTTATTTCTTGCTCATTTGCAAAAGTTATATCAAGTTTGTTTTTTACTAACTCTAAAAAGTGAGGCTTATGTCTATCTACGCAAAACTGATCTGAAAGTGACATAGCTACTTTATTTGCATTATTAATTGCTTTATCAAATGCTTTTTTTGGTTCACCTTCATCCCATAAATAACCTTCTAAAAAAATCATTTCACTTTTTTTAATTGCGTCTGGACTAACATCATTTTCATTAATTTTTCCTGCCGTACCTAGAAATGTACACATCGTTCTTTCAGAATCAGGGGTAACTAGTATTAAACACGTACCTGTTGGTAATTCTTCTTTCTTTTTAGAATAGAAATATTCTATATTTTCTTTTTTCAACCCATCTTCATACTTAGCACCAAACTCATCATCAGATACCTTACCAATAAATCCAACTTTATTTTCCAATTGAGATAAGCCAACAATAGAATTTGCGACTGATCCTCCAGATACAGTTTTTTCAATTTTAAGGTTTTTTAGTAAATTTTTAAACTCATTCTCATCGAAAATTAATTTCATTGTACTTTTTGTTAATCCGTTTTGTTTAATAAAATTATCTTCTACCTTACAAATAACGTCAACAATCGCATTTCCTATACCCAAAATTTTCATTATTAAGCTTTCTTGGTTTTAATTGGTTTTTTTCTATTAGGATAACAAGTAGTACAAATTTTACAAGAAATTCCATAGCATTCTCTTGCTTTGCAGTACTCTCTCCCATAATAAATAATTTGTAGATGAAGTTTATTCCAATATCTTTTTGGAAATAAACGCTTTAAATCTTCTTCAGTCTGAACAACATTTTTTCCATCAGTCAGACCCCATCTTTGAGCAAGTCTATGTATATGGGTATCAACTGGAAAAGCTGGATGACCAAAGCCTTGGGACATAACAACACTTGCAGTCTTATGACCAACACCTGGTAATTCTTCTAATTCCTCAAATGTTTTTGGGACCTTTCCATTATATTTCTCTACCAATGTTTTAGATAAATTATAAACACTTTTAGCTTTAATTCTAAAAATCCCAATACTTCTAATTAATTTTTCGATTTTTTTTCTACCAAGTTTAACAAAATGCTCTGGTCGATTATATTTTGGATAAATATTTTTTGTTACATTATTAACATTAACATCAGTGCATTGGGCTGACAAAAGTACAGATATTAGTAAAGTAAATATATTTTTATGTTTAAGCGGTATTGGTGTCTTTGGGTAAGTTTTATTTAAAATTTTAAGAATAATCTTCGATCTTTGAAGTTCATTCATTACTTAAAATTTAATAAATTACGCATCGAATAAAGACCAGGTTTCTTATTAATAAGCCATTTTGAGGCAGTTAATGCACCTTCAGAGTAAAGAGCTCTATCAAACGCTTCGTGATTAAGAGTAATAATTTCTTTACCACTAGAGAACCTTACCTCATGTTCTCCTATTATTTCTCCTTTTCGAATCGAATTAAAATTAATTTTTTTTCCATAAGGGAACGATTTTTTATTTAAATATTTTTTACCAATTAATTTATAAAAATCTTTATTTTTACCAACCGCAATGCCTTTTCCTAACATTAAAGCAGTTCCAGAAGGATGATCTTTTTTATGTTTATGATGAATTTCAAAAACTTTGCTTAGGTAATTATTTCCAAGCGAAGCAGACGCAATTTCTGTTAAATACATTAGGAGATTGATACCCAAGCTCATATTTCCT
>MDSW01032272.1_pt1 | contig 13005 bp, 11 predicted proteins | sample 811171 | NCBI WGS metagenome assembly MDSW01 (sample SAMN05326641, study PRJNA326480) | marine metagenome | isolation source: seawater | place: Atlantic Ocean: North West | collected 2012 | reverse complement strand
TGAAAAGTTCCCAGATTTAGTGACCATAAGGGCAATGGGAGAGGGATTTAGTTGGGAGACCCAAGATCGTCAAAGAGATATTTCTGCTGCAAAAAGTGCGTGGGAAATGTCTATCAAGATGATGAATAACCCAGCCTACAATTTAATAATCTTAGACGAATTAAATATCCCAATACGTTATGGAAATTTAGCGATTAATGAAATCATTAGCGTTTTAAAAGCAAAGCGAAATGATTTACATGTTGTAATTACGGGGCGCAACGCTCAACCAGAGCTTATTGAGATTGCAGACCTTGTTACTGAAATGACACAGGTCAAACATCCTTTTCGCTCGGGGGTAAAGGCTCAAAAAGGAATTGAATTCTAATGTTAAAAAGTTTCAAAAGTAGTTTTTTTGTATTTGCATTTTTTAGTTTAATTTTTTCTGGTTGTGCTAGTTGGAAAAACTCACCTCAACAAGTTGCGAAAGATTTAAACAGTGATGCGGCTATAACTGTTGAGCGATTTAGGAAACATGAAAAGCTTAAAGAATTTGAAAAATTTTTGGATCAAGCTTATGCAGTTATTATCTTCCCAAATGTTGTGAAAGCAGGACTTTTCTACGGGGGTGAAGCAGGGAATGGGGTTCTTTTAATGCGAGATCCTAAAGGAGGTTGGAGTGATCCTACCTATGTAAGTATTGGGGCTGCTAGTTTTGGCCTTCAGGTGGGAATTCAAGAGACAGCAATTGTTTTAATATTAAGAAACGAAGGTGCTCTCAGATCTGTTTTAAATCATCAAGGCAAGCTAGGAGCAGACACAGGGGCAACCATTGGCCTGTGGGGTTTAGGTATGGAGGCATCAGTAACCTCAAATTTGGATGTTGATATTTTGGCCTTCGCAAATGCTAATGTTGGCGCGTATATTGGAATCTCCTTAGAGGGTGCGGTAATCGCAAAGAGGAGTGATTTAAACGAGGCTATTTATGGAAAAGGCGCGACGCCGGAAAATATCCTTTCTGGAAATTATAAAAGTAACCAAATTGACCGCTTGAGAAAAATCCTTGGAGAATATTGAATTTCCCCGAGCAATTATGCTTCAGGGAACCGGGTCGGACGTAGGTAAGTCAGTGCTTGTTGCAGGACTTTGTCGTGCATTGAAAAATCGTGGTAAAGTTGTCCTTCCATTTAAGCCACAAAATATGTCTAATAATGCTGCTGTTACTAATGATGGAGGAGAAATTGGCAGGGCGCAGGCCTTGCAGGCAATAGCGGCTAAAGTGTCTCCCAGTGTTGACATGAACCCTGTTCTGTTAAAGCCCCAATCGGAAATTGGTGCCCAAGTAATAGTCCAAGGACGCGTTTTGGGCAACTATAGGGCCGAAAAATATCACGAACTAAAGCCGCTACTTTTAGAAAAAGTTTTAGAGAGTTTTGCTATTATAGGTAAGAACGCAGATATAGTAATGGTTGAGGGAGCTGGAAGCCCCGCGGAAATTAATCTCCGTTCAGGGGACATTGCTAATATGGGTTTTGCAGAGGCGGCAAACCTTCCAGTAATTCTTGTAGCAGATATAAATAGAGGTGGGGTAATAGCGAGTATTGTTGGAACACATGCAGTGCTTGCCCCGTCAGAGAAAAAAAGAATCAAGGGATTTATGATCAATAAATTTAGAGGTGACAAAAGTCTTTTTGAAGATGGTGTAAGTTTTATTGAAAAAGCTACAGGCTGGATGTGTTTAGGGGTAATTCCCTATCTAACAGAAGTGGGGAGGTTGCCAAAAGAGGATGCAATGGAGTTAGACTCTCTGCATAGCAAAAGACCTAAGGACAAAAAGATTAAGATTTCAGTGCCACGTTTAAGCCGGATTGCAAACTTTGATGACTTGGACCCTCTTTCAATTGAGCCAGATGTAGTTATTGAGATAGTAGATCCGAATCAAGTTATTTCGGCTGATACTGACATTATTTTGATACCAGGGTCAAAATCTACGATATCAGATCTACAATTTTTAAGAGAAACTGGATGGGATATTGATATTCTAGGTCACCATCGGAGAGGGGGGCTAATTCTCGGGGTCTGTGGGGGGTTTCAGATTTTGGGAACCGAAATTGAAGACCCCCAGGGGATAGAGGGCCCGTTAGGCAAAGCTAAGGGACTTGGTTTGTTGGATGTTAAAACAACTATTAATGGAAAAAAAACTCTGAAAAGAGTGAGGGGTAACGATTTATATAGTGGAGAAAATATTTCAGGATATGAAATGCACATTGGTGTCACTAAAGGACCAGCTTTAAATAGGCCATGGTTAAGTTTAGAGGAGGGTAGAAAAGAGGGAGTGATGTCAGAGGATGGTTTAGTAATGGGCACTTATATTCATGGCTTATTTGAATCTGATGGTTTCCGTCGAGCATTTCTTAGAAGGTTTAGGGATGGAAAGGTTCAATTAAATTCTTATGAAAATTTACTTGAAAATACTCTTGATATGTTGGCAGAAAGACTTGAGGACCATATAGAGATGGATAAACTAATGTCTTTATTGTGGCGATAAAGAATTTTATATCCCTGATGCTATTTTCATTAAATAGACACGTATCTGTTCTGATTTAAGTAACAGGCTTAAATCTATTTGACATGCGAGGGTATTAAGAGAGACTCACTCTTATTAGCATTACGGAGCTGACCCAGCCCAAGTTTATCAGATTTGCAACTGAATAAAGATAGAGGGCACGGCTAATATCTTTTACTAGGACCTTAGCAGAGCCGTTACCGATCCAAGGGTCATTGATAATAGAATTTTTATAGTGACGAGGGCCAGCGAGAGCAATTTTAAGAGCTCCAGCCATTGCCGCCTCAGGCCAGCCAGCGTTGAGCGAACGATGCTTATGAGAGTCACGAATAACAATTTTAAGCGAATTAACAGGGCTAGAGGTTGGTACGAAAAAAGAAGCCAAAATAATAAATAGGGCCGTTAAACGCGCAGGTATTATGTTTAAAGCATCGTCTAAGCGGGCTGCGGTCATCCCAAAAGCTTCATATTTTGGTGTCTTATGCCCAATCATAGAGTCCATAGTATTTATTGTTTTGTAAATCAGCAATCCTGGGAAGCCAAAAATAATGTACCAGAAAATAGGAGCTACGACCCCATCAGATAGATTTTCCGCCGCAGATTCGATAGCGGCTCTTGCGACACCAAATTTATCTAGAGCACGAGGATTGCGCCCAACTATATGTGCGACTGCCTTTTGCCCGTCATCGAGACTTATTTTCAAAGAATTAGCAACCTCTAGTACGTGATCGTAGAGGCTTCTGCCGGCCAAAAGACTTGTCAAAAGGAATAGTTCTAATGCCCAGCCTAATGGGTGATGGAAGCTTAACCAAGTAATCGAATAGCCGAATAGCCCACTTGCAACAGTGAGAAGGAAAACAGTAAAGGCTCCCCTAAATACCCGATCTAATTCATTTCTCTTCTCTCTATTAAGTTTGCGATCAAAAATTGTAATGACTTTCCCAATAAAAATAACTGGATGATCAATGAATCGGAATAAGATCTTAAGGTCGCCGAATAAGGCGTCGAGAATGATAGCTATAATAAGAAGTAACAACGGATCAAAGTTTTCATTTTGAACCAGAATTCCGAATGTGAACATAAATTCAACTTACATACTGTCTGCTAAGCATAGGCTAAATTAACTTTAATTTATTAAAAGAATGACAACAATACCGATTGCAACCAGCTAATAATCATAGTTAATTCGTGAAATAACAATAATTGTTTCTTTACCCACCTCTTTAGATTATCGTAGCACTTATAGTCGAAGGCAATGACCAGCTATTTTAGAGTCGAATAGGGCTCTTCTATTTGAATATGCTTAGAGGCAAGGACCGAGCAAATGACTCAAATGTTGAAGAAAAACCTTAACGATTTTTTCTTCGAAGTAATTTTCACCAGAATTCTACAAACTTGGAAATTGTGTTCAGGACTATCTGAGCATTTTCACAAAAGATAGCGACATGTTTAACTACATTTCAAATCCAGAAGAAATTTATGAACGCTCATTTTCTGAAATTCGCCAATTAGCAGAATTTGGTGAAATGTCTGAAGAGCAAGTTAATTTATCAGTCAGGCTAATCCACGCTTGTGGCATTCCAGAAATTACACGTGACTTAAGATTTTCCTCCTCTGCGATAAATTGTGGACTAAGAGCGTTAGAAGACGGTAAAAGTGTTTTCGTTGATGCAGCTATGGTTAAGGCAGGAATAATTAGGAGGAAACTCAAGTTCGGCAATAAGATAATTTGCACCCTTAACAAGGTAGGAGCAGCCAACCGAGAGGCAAAAAATAACTTTACAAGATCAGCTGCGGCTGTTGATCTATGGCAAAACGATATCGAGGGGTGCATATGTGTATTTGGGAACGCCCCAACCGCGCTATTCCGTCTACTAGAGTTAATAAATTTGGGTGGGCCACGTCCCGCTTTAATACTTGCTTTTCCTGTTGGTTTTGTGGGCGCAGCTGAAGCAAAACAAGCGGTAATAGACCACTCGTGCGGTGTCCCATATATTACCCTTTTGGGCAGATTGGGAGGAAGCGCAATAGCTTCTGCGTCAGTAAATGCTCTGAATTTTGAGCTTCCATGAATCCATGGATCACCTTAATTGGCCTTGGTGAGGATGGGCTAGAAAATATTTCTAGCTCGACTAAAGCGATAATTGAAGGCGCTGAAATTTTAGTAGGTGGAGCTAGGCATTTAGGCAAAATCCCAGATTTTGGGGCTAATAGAATTACATGGGGAAATAAGCTTATAGAAAAAGTATCAAATTTAAAGCACTATAGAGGTAAAAAACTTGTAATATTAGCGTCTGGTGACCCTATGGAGTTTGGCGTAGGTGCAACTTTGTTGAAATATTTTTCCCCCGATGAGATTTTTGTTATACCAAGTAGAAGTTCGTTTAGCCTTGTAGCTGCAAAGATGTGCTGGCCACTATCCTCGGTTGAAAGAATAAGTTTGCATGGACGTTCTTTTGATGAATTAAATTACTTTTTGTACCCAAAAGCCCGGATTTTAATTTTAAGTTGGGATGGTACAACTCCAAAGAAACTGGCAAACTATCTGACTTCTATCGGGCTTGGTAACAGTCAACTAGATGTATTTGAAAATTTAGGGGGTAAATATGAGCAACATATTAGCGGGACCGCCAGCAATTGGTCAGAGGATATAGTTGGAGATCTAAACACTATAGCACTTCGCTGTTGCGATTCTGATAAGGCAAATTTTTGGTCACGTCTTCCAGGTTTGCCTGAAAATGCTTTTGATCACGATGGTAATATAACAAAAAAGGAAATTCGAAGTATTACTTTATCTGCTTTAAGTCCACTTCCAGGCCAGACATTATGGGATATTGGTGCCGGATCGGGTGCAATAGGAATAGAGTGGCTAAGATCTGAAATTTATTCTAAAGCTGTAGCAATTGAAAAAAATACAGACAAGTGCGCAATTATAAAAAGTAATGCTTCTAAACTGGGTGTCCCGCGTTTGCAGGTCTTCCAGTCTATTGCGCCCGCGGGCCTTTGCGAAATTAGGGATTTACCTGACGCAATTTTTGTTGGTGGTGGAGTGTCTAATTTGGCGAATTTAAAGTCTTGTTGGAGTTATTTATCTGATGGCGGGTGCTTTGTAGCAAATGCCGTGACTTTGGAGGCTCAAAGAACTTTGATGGATTTTAAGTCCATAGTAGGAGGGGACATTACCAGCATTTCAATCTCGCGTTCTAGTAACTTGGGGGAGTTCACAGCACTCAGGCCTATGATGAGCGTGCTTCAATTTAAAGGTATAAAATAGTGAGTGGTGTGTTGTTTGGGCTCGGGATGGGGCCGGGAGATCCAGAGTTAATTACCCTAAAAGCTGTTCGAATTCTCTCTGAGTGTCCAGTAGTCGCATACCCAGCACCAGAGGAAGGGAAAAGTTTTGTCAGAGGAATTGCGAATTCATTTATAAAAAAAAGTTGTGTAGAAATTGTTATTCGGACCCCAATGGTTGCTGGTAAATTTCCCGCGAACGATATTTATGATTTTTACGCAAGTGAGATTAGAAACTATCTGGAGAAAGGGCAAAACGTTGCTGTTTTGTGCGAAGGAGACCCCTTTCTGTATGGTTCATTCTCATATATTTTTTTGCGCTTGGCCAATGAATTTAATACAGAGGTAGTCCCAGGTGTGTCTTCACTATGCGCATGTTCAGCCGCGGCTAAGACCCCCCTAGTCTTAAGAAACCAGGCCTTGTCGATTGTTCCCGCTACGCTGAGTAGAGAGGAGCTAATGGCTAAAATCTTGTTGGGAGAACCCACAGCAATTATGAAGATAGGTAGGCACCTTAAAAAGGTTAGGGGTCTTTTGACTGACATGGAGCTAGATGAGTCAGCATACTATGTTGAGCACGCCAGCATGAAAACTCAAAAAGTTATGAAACTCAGTAAAACCGAGGGTTTAGAGGCGCCATATTTTTCAATGGTTTTGGTATGTCTAAGGAACCCATAAAATGAATTCTCTTCCAAAAAATAATGAAATCGCGATAATTGTTTTTACACAGCAAGGCTTAAATCTTGCTAAAAAGCTGTCTTTAAAATTGAACAAATCGGAGATACATGTTGGTTCTAAAAGAATAAAAACTCAATATATTGTATTCACTAACACGGGCAAACATTTGCGGGATCTCTTTGACAAAGGGAAAACTATTATTGGAATTTGCGCAGTGGGGATTCTTGTGCGGAGTTTAAGTTCCAGAATTAAAGGAAAAAAAATTGATCCGCCTGTTATAGCCCTTTCGGAAGATGGTAAAAGTATAGTCCCCATTTTGGGAGGACATAAAGGTGCAAATGTCCTGGCAAAATTTTTAGCAAATTTAACTAAAGGGCATCCAGCCATCACGACAGCAAGTGAAGTGGTGTTTGGAATTTCACTTGATGAACCACCCAAGGGTTGGCACTTGGCAACGCCTCATCTGGTAAAACCAGTAATGGCTCAATTGCTGTCTGGAAAAAAAATTAAGCTAGATGCGTCAGTAGGGGATGCCTCTTGGCTAATAAATAGTGATTTACCTTTTGCTAATGAAAGTGATTTAGTCATAAAAATTACTGATAAAACGCTGAGTAAACCTGATGACGCCTTAATTTATCACCCGCCTGTATTGGCACTGGGAGTTGGTTGTGAGAGAGGAGCCGAACTAGAGGAACTTATTGACCTGGTTAAAAAAGTTTTTAGAGAGAGTAGTCTATCTCCTAAAGCTATAGCTTGTGTTGTGTCTATTGATGTTAAAATGGATGAGCCAGCAGTTTTTGGGTTAGCTCAGTTTCTGGGCGTTCCTATGAGATTCTTCTCATCGACGGAGTTAGCCCAAGAGTCCCAACGTCTTATTAATCCCTCCGAAAAGGTTTATGCGGCGGTAGGGTGCTATGGCGTTTCTGAGGGATCAGCATTGAGGGCATCAGGACTAACAGGTCAGTTAGTCGTAGAAAAAACCAAATCACTTCGCACCACGGTTGCAGTAGCGAGATCTAATTCAGCCATAGATACTGGGAAATTTGGCCGAGCTAGAGGAAGGCTATATATCGTTGGGATAGGGCCAGGGAAAAAATCATGGCGAACGTTAGAAGCTGAAAATGTCATAAATAGATGCTCTCATATTGTGGGCTATGCTTTTTATATAGATTTGATAAGTGATTTGGTTGAAGGAAAGATCTGTGTAAAGTCGGAGATTTCTCAGGAGAGAGAGAGGACTGCAAAGGCGCTTGAGTTTGCAGCAGCTGGAAATGAAGTGGCTCTTGTCTGTTCGGGTGATGCCGGTATTTACGCACTTGCGTCATTAGCTTTTGAAATTATTGAATTTGAAAGTCAAGGGCGGTGGGGTCAGGTTTCTATTGAAGTAATTCCTGGTGTATCAGCATTACAAGGTGCGGCTTCAAGAATTGGAGCGCCATTGGGACACGACTTCTGTTCAATTTCTCTATCAGATTTGTTGACTAGTTGGGAAACGATTGAAAAGCGAATAAGTGCGGCAGCTGAGGGTGATTTTGTTATAGCGTTTTACAATCCAACTTCAAAGAAGCGTATCCATCATTTGGAAAAAGCAAAAGAAATTTTGCTACGTTTTCGTCCTGATCACACCCCGGTAATTATAGCTAGAAATATAGGTCGGAAGGATGAAAAGTTATCCTTTACCTCCTTGAGCGAGTTAAAGTCCGATATGGCAGACATGCTAACATTAGTATTAGTTGGAAGTTCCCAAAGCCGAAGGATAAGCCAAGGGGGAAAACTAAAAGTTTATACTCCGAGAGGATATTTTATCTAATTCTGACATTCCTTAAAATAATATTTATATTGTATGTTAAGGGATAACGGTAGCATATCACTTTTTTAATTTTTGATAGTTATTTTGCAGGTACGTTTTATGAGAGTTTATTTTATTGGTGCCGGCCCAGGGGCGGCAGATTTAATTACCGTGAGAGGCATGAATGCGATACGTAATTCTAAGGTCATCTTGTACGCTGGATCTCTCGTCCCACAGAGTCTTTTATCTGAGGCTCCAAGTGATGCTTTAATTTTAGATACCGCTTGTTTAAATTTGGAGGAAATTTTTTTAGAAATCAAGAAAGCCAGTAAGGCGAATAAAAATGTAGCTAGAGTGCATTCCGGAGATCCATCTTTATATGGTGCAATTGGCGAACAAATGCGGCTTTTGGATACTCTCAACATTAATTATGAGATTATTCCAGGAGTTCCAGCCTATGCCGCAGCGGCAGCAGCTTTAAAGAGAGAATTAACACTACCTGGAATTTGTCAAACCATAATACTGACAAGAACCTCAACGCGCAGCTCGCCTATGCCCAAAGGAGAGAAACTCAGAGAGTTAGCAAAAATTGGAGCTACTTTAGTTATCCATCTTTCAATCAATAACCTTAAGAGAGTGGTAAAGGATATAAGCCCATATTATACTGAAGACTGCCCAGTTGTTGTTGCATACCGTGTCACTTGGCCAGACGAAATTATTATTTGGGGTTCTCTCAAAAACATACATGAGAAGGTTAAAAAATCAGGCATTACCCGAACAGCATTAATTATGGTTGGAAAGGCAATTAATGAGACAGATTTTGATGATAGCCAGCTTTATGACCCGAAACACCACCACATATTTAGATCGTCCAAAAAGTCACATGTCAGTTAAACCTTAACCAATCTATGCATTCACCAACACTAAAAAAAATAAGCCCAGGTGGAGGCGAAGGTTGGGAGACCAGGATTACTTGAATATCTAAATGCAATGCTGCTATTATTTTTGATTTTGTAGCATCGCTGCCCGAATTTTTACTAATTAAGCAATCAATTTTGTTATCCAAAAGAAGTTTTCTCTCGCTTTTAAATCCATATGGTGGACGGCTTAATAATAACTTATAGTTTTTTATGTTAATTTTCTTTTGGGGCTTTTCAATTAAGCGAATTAGAAACCACTTGTTATTTAGGGGTTCAAAAAGGTCTAAATCTTTTGTCCCAGTCGTTAAGAAAACACGTTGCGCTTTTTGGTCTATAGCAGTTGCCGCATTTGCTAAAGTTCTGACTTCTGTGCAATTTGCTTTTGGCGGAAGTTTCCATTCGGGCCTGGAGAGAATAGCTCGAGGAACATTTGCTTTAGAACATGCGAATATGGCATTTTCAGAAATTCGGGTAGAAAAGGGATGAGTTGCATCAATTAAAAGTGTTATATTATTTCCAGTAATAAAATTTGCTAAGCCTTCCGGTCCACCAAATCCTCCATTTCTCACGGAACCATAAATTTTTTTTGGTTTACTTGTTCGGCCAGCTAAAGAGGTTATTAATTTTATCTTGGGGAGCTTTCGAGAAATTTGAAAAGCTAATCTGGCGGCATTTTCTGTTCCTCCTAAGATTAAAACTTTTTTATAATTCATCTGATGTTCCAATAAGAAGGCCATCTCGATCAAAAATAAATACATTCACTGATATGTCCTCAGCTAATACTGTGAAAACCACTTCTTTCGCCTGTCTTGCAATGTGGTTACCAATGTTTACAGAGTTTTTCTGGCATAGCCGTAGTGCCTCTAGCGCCGTATTTGATTTTGAAATTGATTGCGCCAGGACTTGATCTCCCCCAACTTCTTGGACAGCAATGGAGAGTTTATCCATATTAAGCTGAGAGCGCGAAGAATGCAGATCAAAATTTCCCTGTGACAATTTAGCTAATTTCCCGAAGCCACCAGCTATGGTAAGTTTTTCGAAAGGTTTTTTCTTTAAATATTTTAGTAATCCGCCCACGAAATCTCCCATGTCAATTATGGCTTGTTCAGAAAATCCAAGCATTTCTCTAGCAGCCGTTTCTGAAGTTGAGCCGGTAGCCGCGATAATATGGTTCAAACCGGCCGCCTGAGCTACATCTACACCTCTATGAATTGAATTTATCCATGATGCGCATGAGTAAGGAATTACGATTCCAGTGGTTCCTAAAATTGATAAACCTCCTATAATGCCAAGTCTCCCATTCATTGTTTTTTTTGCTAATTTCTCTCCCCCAGGAATTGAAATTGTAATTATTATGTCAGTAGGGACGCCATATTTTTTTGCTATACTATTAATCGCTTTGGTAATCATTTCGCGGGGTTTTGGATTTATTGCAGGTTCTCCAACTTTAAGGGGTAAGCCCGGTAAAGTGACTTTCCCAACTCCTTCTCCGGCCTCAAATATTATACCACTATTTAACTTACCCAGCCGGACCTCTGAAATGATCTCAACCCCATCTGTTATGTCAGGATCATCACCAGCGTCTTTGATTGCACCAGCTCTAGCCCAAGTATCTCCTTTTTCTGCAGTCGACAGCAAAAATTTAGGCTGTTGCCCTTTTGGGAGCATTACTTTGATCTGAGAGCGAAACTTTCCGGTAATAAGAGCAATAAAAGCTGCACTACTTGTTGCTAAAGCGCAGGCCCCAGTTGTCCATCCACGCCGCAGTTCTCGACTTTTTGTTTTACCGGGCATAAAGTTAGTGTTCTTTCTTTTAGATTACTTCTATAAATTAAATTATGAGTTAATAATAGGAATTCTTGAAGTAATATATAGTCCGAATAATAATACCGTAAAAATATTTTTTTTGGGAACAGTTATGCTTGAATCAAAGAATAATGAAGGCCTTAGGAAGGTTAGGCAGAAGAGAACGAGTATAAAATTTAAAATTTTAGTCTTATTAGTCGCTGCTATAATCTCAGCGGGGATTATTTTTTCTGCTCGGCAGTTTTTAAAAAGTTATAGCAAGCACTCAGCCTCTACCGGCGAGTCAGGAACTATAATTTCAAAGCCATCAATGGGAGGTTCATTTTCTCTTATAAATCAGTATGGTAAAAAGGTCACCGATAAAGATTTTTTAGGAGGTTACTCCCTCATTTTTTTTGGTTACACTTATTGCCCAGATGTTTGCCCAACTGCATTAACAAGTGTCTCTGACGCTTTGAATAAACTTGGTGAGCGGGGCGAGAAGATAACGCCTATCTTTATCACAATTGATCCAATTCGCGATACAGTTGATCACCTAAAAGAATATGCGAGTTTTTTTCATCCGCGGTTGGTTGCATTAACAGGAACAGAGGGTGAAATAAAAGCTGTGGCCAAGAAATACAGAGTGTATTACGCAAAGGCAAAAGAAAATAAAGAGGACCCTGAGGATTATCTAATGGACCATAGTGCTATAACTTACCTTATGGGTCCAAATGGAAAATTTGTTGCGCATTTTAGCCACGGACTTGGACCGGAACTGTTAGCAAAAAGAATTGAAGAAAATTTGGGGGAGTAAAATAAGTAAGGGTATTATTATAAGTGCCCCAGGGTCAGGTAGTGGAAAGACTCTTTTCACCTTGTCTTTGCTGCGGCATCTAAAAAATAGAAAAATACGTGTCAATTCGGCAAAGATAGGACCAGATTATATTGACATTGCATTTCACTCATTCGCTATAAATAAACCAAGCATGAATATTGATACATGGGCAATGAGAGATAAAACGCTTGATTACTTGTTAGAAAAAATATCAGCAGACAGTGAGCTTATTGTAGTAGAGGGAGTTATGGGCCTTTTTGATGGGGCTTTAGTGAACAAATGTTTCAAAAATGGCTCAACAGCCTCCTTAGCAGAGAAGACGGGTTGGCCCATCGTTCTTATAGTTGATGCATCATCTATGGCTCAGTCAGCAGCCGCCCTTATTAAGGGGTTTATGGTACACAACAAAAATCTTGAAATTTGTGGGGTAGTTTTCAACAAAGTTGGTGGTTTGGGACATAGAAAAATTTTAAGTGATGCCTTGCAAGAGCATTTGCCCCAACTGAAAATTTTTGGATTTTTACCTCGCAATATTAATATGAAGTTGCCGGAGAGATATCTTGGATTGGAGCAAGCTTCCGAAAACCAAAATATCGAGTTATTTATGGATGATGCAGCGCATTGGCTTGCGGGAAATGTAGACATTGATGCCCTAGTTTCGGAGGCAATGCCAAAAATTTGTACATCCTCAACAAACAGTAATTGCCAGATTAAGCCAATAGGACAAAGGATTGCAGTTGCCAAAGATGAAGCTTTTTCATTTATATATGAGAGTGTGCTTCAAGGATGGTCGGATGCGGGAGCAGAGGTGACGACATTTTCACCCCTGTTGGGTGAATTTCCATCTGTTTTTGCTGATTCTATTTATCTTCCAGGAGGTTACCCAGAGTTATATGCCTCGGAACTGGTTGCAAATGACTTTGGTAACAAAATTCGAAGCTTAGGTGAGTCAGGGATCCGAATCCTTGGTGAATGCGGGGGTTATATGGTTTTGGGTCGGGGTATAACTGATAAAAATGGTGGCCGATTTAAAATGGCAGGTTTATTACCTCTTGAGACATCTTTTGAAAAAAGTAATCTCCATCTAGGGTATCGAAAAGTATCTACTTTAACCCAATCACCTCTTGGTGGACCAGGTTGCGAGTTTAAAGGTCACGAG
>MDSW01140750.1_pt1 | contig 13007 bp, 16 predicted proteins | sample 811171 | NCBI WGS metagenome assembly MDSW01 (sample SAMN05326641, study PRJNA326480) | marine metagenome | isolation source: seawater | place: Atlantic Ocean: North West | collected 2012 | reverse complement strand
TTAAAGAAAAAGAAAAATGAAAAAATACAAAAAAAACTAGACCCAAATTCTCCCTTTGCAGTTTTAGAAAAACTTCTTTAAGAAATACTTTAGAAAGGTAATAGTTTGTTAAAATCATTTAAAAATATTTTTACAAAAAAAACAAATGAAAGTAATGAACAGATAACTGAAAATCTAGACATTTTATGTGGATTAATGGTTGAGGCTGCAAATACAGATGGTGTAATTGATGAAGGTGAAATAAACAGAATACATTCAGTCCTAACTAAATCATTTGGAGAAAACTCAGATGAAGTTTCCTTGCAAATTAAAAAAGCTATTGAAAATAGAAATAATGCAAATTCATTGCATTTTTATACTTCAAAAATTAACAAAGAATTTACACTTGAAAAAAAGATATTGCTGATTGAAACATTATGGGAAATTATTCTTGCTGACGGAAAAATACATGATTATGAATCAAACCTTATTAGAAGACTTGCGGGGTTACTGTACGTTTCAGATGTAGCGACTGGAAATGCAAAGAAAAAAGCACTAAATAAAAATTCAAAATGACTTATATTGTAGATGAAAAATGTATTAAGTGTAAGCACATGGACTGTGTTGAAGTTTGTCCAGTTGATTGTTTTTATGAGGGAGAAAATATGCTTGTCATACATCCTGATGAGTGTATTGATTGTGGTGTTTGTGAACCTGAATGCCCAGCTGAAGCAATTTTCTCTGATACAGAAGACGGAATTGAAAAATGGGCTGAACTAAACAGAAAATATTCAGAAATATGGCCTAATATTAATGAAAAAAAAGAACCACCTGCTGACGCAAGTGATTGGCAAAATGTTCCAGATAAATTTAAAAATCATTTTAGTGAAAAACCAGGAAAAATTTAAATATGAAAAAAAATCTAGAATTTAAAATTGGTGAAACAGTAGTTTATCCTAAACATGGAGTAGGGGAAATTATAAAAATTGAGTCTATGGAAATTGCCAGTATCAAAACACAATTTTATGTTGTTAAGATGGAACAATCTAAACTGATAATAAGAGTACCAATTGATAAATTAACTGAAGTCGGTTTAAGAAAAATATCATCAAAGAAAATAATTGAAGAAGTTTTTAATATCTTAAAACTAAAACCAAAAATTAGAAGAATTATGTGGAGTCGTAGAGCACAAGAATATGAAACAAAGATTTTTTCTGGAGATCCCATTAGAATAGCAGAAGTGGTAAGAGATCTTTTTAGAAAAACCACTCAGTCTGAGCAATCTTACAGTGAAAGACAAATGTTTCAAGTTGCAATTGAGAGGTTAGCTAGAGAGGTAGCAGCAGTAGAGAAAACAGATTATTTTCAATCTACTGAAAAAATAGAAACAATATTACATAAAAAATAAATTTTGATCGAAGATAACAAATTTGTTGAAATATTAAATTCTCAAAGAATATGGGCTATTGGTTCAATACATTCAAATTTAGCATCAATTAAATTATTAAAAAAATTTATTTATGAAAATTTTAGAGATGGAGACAAAATAGTAATATTAGGAAATGTTATAGGTTTAGGAGATTATGCCAAAGAAACTCTTTCTAGTGTGTTAGAACTAAGGTTTGACTTAATGGCAAAATATAAGTTGAAATCAAATGACATAATTTTTTTAAGAGGCGCTCAAGAAGAAATGTTCAATAAATTACTTCAATTACAAATAGCACCAAACCCAGAGGAAATTATCAGGTGGATTTTTGATCATGGTGTTAATAAAACACTAGAGTCTTATGGTTATTCAGCGGATGAGGCTGTTAGTATATCCTCATCGGGGACAATAAATATAACAAAGTGGACAACTAAACTTAATAAAACTATAAAAAAATATGAAGGACACACAGAATATTTTTCCAATTTAAAACATGCTGCTTTTTCATCTTCTAGAAAAATTTTATTCGTAAATAGAGGAGTTGATATTTCAAGGCCTTTATCTGCGCAAAACGATTGTTTTTGGTGGGGTTATCAAAATTTCTCTCAAATAGATAAACCATATAAGACATTTAAGAGAATTGTTAGAGGATACCAGTCTGAGCATAAAAACGAACTAAAAATGGCTAAAAATTCAATTGTTTGTACATTATTTAAACAACCACTATCTTATAACAAAATTATAGCAGGAATTTTTAAGGAAAATGGAAATATAATCGATTTATTTGAATCAAATTGATCCAATTGGTTTTTTATTCGTATATATATATATGCAAACAAAGTTTAATTTTTTTTCAAATAATCTAGTTGAGTTTTCGAAAAAAGCTAAAATTCTTGAAAAAGAAGATGAATTCAGATTAATTAACGACTGGAAAGAAAACCAAAATCCCAAGTCTCTTCAAAAGATTTTAAATTCCTACCTTCGCCTTGCAGTTTCTTATGCAAGAAAATATACTAGTTATGGCTTGCCCTTAGATGATTTAATTCATGAAGGAGTATTAGGTATAATGCACGCTCTAGAAAAGTTTGAAACATCAAAAGACTTTAGGTTGTCAACTTATGCATCATGGTGGATTAGAGCCTCTATACAAGATTATATATTAAAGAATTGGTCAGTTGTCAGAACTGGTTCAACTGCTTCTCAAAAAGCACTTTTTTTTAATTTAAAAAAAATCAAACAACAAATTAACGATGTTACTAACGAGTTTATGGGTCAAAAAGAAATTGAAAAGGTATCAGAAATTTTGAATGTAAAATCAATAGAAGTCCAAAATATGGAGTCAAGATTAACTAGTGGTGATGTTTTTTTAAACCAAAAAGTAGATAATGAAGGTGAAAATGATCTAATGAGCTTATTGTCGGATGACAGACAAAATCCAGAAGAAGTTTATGAAGATTTTAACGATAACAATGTAAAAAAAGATTTCATTAATAAAGCTATAAATACTCTAAATGATAGAGAAAAAACAATTATTCGTTTAAGAAAATTAAAAGAAAAAAGTATCACCCTTGATGAACTAGGAAAAATGTTAAAAATAAGTAAAGAAAGAGTTAGACAAATAGAGACAAAGGCCCTGCAAAAGCTTAAAAAATCTATCTTAGAGATTTCTCAACAAGATAGAGAATTTTTTGTTTGATCCTTTAGTTAAATCAAAATAAAACATATTTATGAAATTTATTCTCATAACTGTTTTTTTAATAATCTCATCTTTAAAACTCCATGCTAATGGATATGATGTAATTGGAATAGGTTCATACGATGTAAAATTTGATGGAAGCTCAACAAATCAATCTACAGATTTTAGATATGAAAGAAGGTTCGGCAACACTATATTTGATATTGGTCCTGAAGAAGATAATTTCTTTTTTTTAAAGCCATTTTTGGGCTTAGAGGCTACTTCTGATAATGCATACTACTTTTTAACCGGCATATACTTAGAAGATAATATTGGTGACTTGTTTACAGGAAACAATAATAATTATTTGTTTACCCCCAGCTTTGGTGTAGGTTATTATGATGATGGTGATGGAAAAAAACTTGGCAACGAAATACAGTTCAGAACATCACTAGAAATTAGCTACATTCTAAAAGATAATAATAGAATTGGCTTATCTTTAAGTCATATATCAAATGCAAATTTAGGTGATAAAAACCCTGGTGTCGAAATAATCTCTCTTTCTTATCAAATACCGTTCTAATTTAAAAAAACTTTTTTTTCTTTTATAAAATTTAGAAATATTCTTTCAATTTCGTTTAAGTTATTAAACTTCATTTTTTCGTGAATTTCAGATTTAAAATTTTTGCTATTTGGTACCCCAAAAAATATTTGCAAAAGCGGACTTAATAATCGAAAAATAGATTCCATACCAACCTTAAGTTTAATATAATTAAAGTAATCAAAAATTAGTTTCTCATCAACCTCTCTATTTTCGTTTATGTTGTAAAAAAATTTATCAACTTTTTTTAGCAAAAATGGATTGTTTTGTATAAGTCTTCCTAACATTACTCCATCATAATTTTGAGATAATTTTTTTGCTTTTTCTAGGCTATCTATTCCACCATTAAGTACAAAACAGATATTAGGGTATTTAAATTTAATTCTATCCAAAAAACTGTAATCTAATGGTGGTACTGTTCTATTTTGACTAGGACTTATACCGGTAAGAATTGCATTTCCAGCATGAACATATATTATTTTTATTCCACTTTTTAAAACTTCATCAATAAACTCTTCAAAAAAATCATAGTTAAGTTCTTTACCTAATCCAATTCTGCATTTCATAGATGTGACAACTTTGTCATTTTGTAGAGCCTCTAAACAATTTTTAACTAATATTTTATCTCTCATTAAACACGCTCCAAAACTACCTTTCTGAACTGCTTTACTTGGACATCCGACATTTAAATTGATTTCATCATATTTATAATCTACCGCAAACTTAGAACATTTTTGTAAATCTTTTATGTCTGATCCTCCAACTTGAAGAGCTACTGGATTATGTTCATCATTTTCAATAATTAGATCTTTATTTTTTGAATAAATAATTGATTTTGCTGCTATCATCTCACTAAAAAGAAATGATCTTTTAGATAAAATTCTATATAGTTTTCTTGCATATGGAGTAGTATATCCCATCATTGGTGCTACACAAAATTTTCTATCGATATTATTTTTAATCATCAGTCTTTATTTTAAATATAGCATTAATTAAACTGCTAATTGCTTGCCTACAATAATTACTTAATATAAATTAGTAAAAATTAAACAATTGATGATAAGTAAAATTAGTCCACTCCCAGAGTTTTTAGTTGATAGATACAAAGATTGGAAATTAAAGAAATATATTAATCAATCTGAAAAATTTAAAAGATTAGCAATTCAGGGCCAAACACCCTCTTCACTTATAATTTCTTGTTGCGACTCAAGAGTTCAAGCTACATCTATCTTTGGATCAGATGAAGGAGAATTCTTCATACATAGAAATATTGCAAATTTGGTTCCAAAATACTCACAAAATAGCAAACATTCAGCTACATTAGCCGCTATAGAATATGCAATAAAAATTTTAAAAGTTCGCTATATAGTTATTCTTGGTCATACAGGATGTGGAGGAATTGAAGCTTCTTATAATACTAATATAAAAAACATTAGTTCAGATTTAGTATTTGTTAATGAATGGCTAAAAATTATTTTACCAGCATTTAAAAATATTTCAAAAAATTACTCACCAGAAAAACAAATTATGAAACTTGAAGAAGAAAGTATAAAAAATTCCTTAGAAAATTTATTAAGTTTTCCAAAAATAAAACAAGATGTTGAAGCTGGTAAATTATCAATACACGGTTTAATTCATGATATTGGGTCTGGAAATCTTAAATACCTAAATCCAATTACAGAAAAATTTGAAAATATTTAATTACTTATATGAATTTTTAGAAGATGGAAATTTTAGTTCTTTAACATCTTTAATAAATTTTTTTACTGCTTTTAAAATATGTTTTTCAATATTAACATATTTTTTTACAAACCTTGGTTTCTTTTGTGTTGAATTAAAATTTAGTATATCATCAATTACTAAAACTTGACCATCACAATATTTTGATGATCCAATGCCTATAGTTGGTATAGACAACGCTTTAGTTATTTTTTTTGAAGCAGCCGCGGTAATACACTCAAGAACAATTAATTTTGATCCAGCATTCTCAAGTTTTTTAGCAAGATTAACTAATACTTCTATTTCTGACTTATTTTTTCCAACACTTTTTATTTTACTAAAATCATTAAACTTTTGAGGTGTAACTCCTATGTGTGAAACTACATTTATATTTTTTTTAGATAAATGTCTGACTATTTCAATATTGTTTTCATCTGTTTCGATTTTAATAAAATCAGCTTTAGTATATTTTATAATGTCCAAAGAGTTAAACAATGCCTCTTTTTTATTACGGTAGGTATTATATGGCATATCAACAATAGTCATAGAATTTTTAGTGCTTTCAACCACTGCTCTTCCATGATATTTCATCATTTGAATATTGACTCCCCTAGTATTTTTCATACCATACGTAGTTGTTCCAACTGAGTCTCCAACTAATATTAAATCAACTACATTATCTAAAATTCTTCCAATTGAATAAGAATAAGCTGTAAGACAAGTAATAGCTTCAACATTTTTTTTTAATAAGATTTTATTATAAGTAATTTTAGTCATTAAAAATTTAAATAGATCTTGTAATACCGCCGTCCACTCTTATGTTCTGACCAGTTATGTATGATCCCTCATCTGATGCAAGTAAATTGATAAATGCAGATATCTCAGCCATTTTGCCTTTTCTTTTTAGGGGTATTCTTCTAATAAATTCTTTTTTTGGTTTAAGACTATCAATAAAACCAGGTAGAATATTGTTAATTCTAATATTATACTTTGCATATTCATCAGAATAAATTTTTGTAAAAGATGATAAACTAGCTCTAATAACTCCAGATGTAGGAAAGTTTTTTTCAGGCTCAAATACAGCATATGTAGATATATTTATTATTGATCCTGATTTTTGCTTTTTCATTATTGGAGTTACAATTCTCAATACTCTCACAACATTTAGGAAATACACTTCCATTGCTTCAAACCATTTTTCATCGCTAATATTTAATAAAGGCCCTTTTGGACCATGGCCAGCACTGTTTACTAAAACATCTATTCTACCCCATTTTTCTATAACAATATTTATGAATTCTTTAATTTTTTTAGGGTTCAAGTTTGAGCCAGTAAATCCGATACCTTTAAGATTCTTAGCTAACTTTTCACCTTTTCCAGATGATGACATGATCGCAATTCTATAACCATTTTTCGCTAGCACTTTTGCAGCATCAGCACCCATTCCACTTCCAGCAGCAATTAAAACAGCAACTTTTTTCATATTGTAACTATTTATATTTGTTCTTTTAAATTATAATTTTTTATGTCGATAACTTTATTATCATACAGTCTAATTATTTTTTCTACAATTGAATTTGTGTCCATTTTTATCTCTGCGTATTGTTCTTCAGGCTTCATATGATCTATAAACTTATCTGGAAAGAAAATATTTTTAATTAGAGTTGATGTTTTTTTTCTTCTAATATTAAATACATAATTTAACACATGAGATCCGAAACCACCTATTGAACCTTCTTCAATTGTAATTAAATATTTATGATTTTCTATCAACTCATCAATTAAATCAGTATCAAGTGGCTTAATAAATCGCGCATCTGCTAATGTTGGAAATATATTATTATTATTAAGTATACTACATGCTTCTTTACATGCCTCAAGCCTTGTCCCCAAATTAAGAATTGCAATATCGGCACCATTAAATACTATATAACCTTTTCCAATCTCTACTTCTTTAAACTCAACATTTTCGATATTCCCAGTTCCTCTTGGATATCTAAAGGCGGAAGGGCAATCATTTATTAATGTAGTAGTTTTCATCATTCTTATTAATTCTGACTGACTGCTAGGAGCCATTACAATAAAATTTGGTAAAGTTGATAAGTATGTTAGATCAAAAGAACCAGCATGAGTAGGACCATCCGATCCTACTTGGCCAGCCCTATCAATAGCAAATCTAACTGGTAATTTTTGAATAGCTACATCATGAACAATTTGATCATAAGCCCTTTGAAGAAAAGTTGAATAAATTGCAACGTAAGGTTTAAAATGTTCAGTTGCCATTCCTGCTGCCATTGTTACTGCGTGTTGCTCAGCTATACCAACGTCAAAAAATCTGTTACTAAACTTATTGTTGAAAATTTTTAATCCTGTTCCCGACATCATGGCAGCAGTTATTGCTACAATTTTTTCATCATTTTCAGCAAGTTTTGTTAATGTTTCTCCAAATACTTGGGAATAAGATTTTTGGTTAGATTTATTTAAAGATTGTCCAGTATCAATATCAAATTTCTCAACACCATGAAATTTATCATCTGACTTTTCTGCAGGCTTGTAGCCCTTGCCTTTTTTTGTAATGCAATGAAGAAAAATTGGCTTATCAAATTTATTATCCCTAATATTTTCTAATACTGAAACTAGTTCCTCAACATTATGCCCATCTATAGGGCCTAAATAATAAAAACCAAGTTCTTCAAATAAAGTACCACCAGATAGCATTCCTTTTGAAAACTCTTCAGTACGATAAAGTGTTTTTGAAAAATTATTTGGAAGTGCTTTACTTATTTTTTTAATAAAATTTCTTAAACTTGAATAAGATTTTGAGGATAGTAATCTTGTTAAATAAGTGCTCATTGCACCAACTGGTTTATCTATTGACATTTTATTATCATTTAAAATTACAATTAATCTTTTTTTCAAAGCCCCTGCGTTATTCAATCCTTCATAAGCTAAACCAGCGCTCAAGGCTCCATCTCCTACTACGCAAACAACGTTTGCATTATCTTTATTTATATCTTTAGCAATTTTTATCCCTAGTCCAGCAGATACAGCTGTAGAACTATGTGCCGTTCCAAATGGATCATATTCGCTTTCATTTCTTTTTACAAAACCATACAAACCATTTTTTTTTCTCAATGTTTCAATTCTTTTTTTTCTTCCAGTTATTATTTTATGTGGATATGCTTGATGTCCAACATCCCAAATTAGTTTATCTCTTGGAGTATTAAAAACATAGTGCAACGCTACAGTTAATTCTACAACACCTAAACCTGCACCAAGATGACCGCCTGTTTTTGAAACAGTTTCTATTGTTTTTTGTCTCAACTCTTCTGCAACTTTTTTTAAATCTTTTTTATCAATATTTCTTAAATCAGAGGGAAAATTAATTTTATCTAAGAGTGTATATTCCATATAATAAAATAAATAGTTAATTATTATTTTACTATTTTTAAAGGAAATTTATTTTTTAATTACTTAGTAAATAAATTAAATGTGGAAAATTTATCCTTATTTTCAATTAATATCTATTTTACGTATGGGCCAAAGCTGAGATCAAGTCCGGCTCCAACTCTAAGAATTGAATAGATAATAACTAGGAAAAATATTACAATTATTAAGTTTCTTACTATTTTTTTTTCATCCATTTTTAAATTTTAATTTTAATAGTTATAAACTAAATTCTATATAGCTTCTATAGCCTTTCTCTCTATTAATGGTATCTCTTTAATTGGTAAATGTATAATTGCTGAAAAAGCTCCTACACCAATTCCAACCCACCATACTATATCATAACTTCCATAAATATCGTAAAACATACCTCCAAGCCAAACACCAACAAAAGAACCAATTTGATGTGATAAAAAAACAATTCCATATAGTGTTCCCATAAATTTTATTCCATAAATATGTCCAATAATACCAGAAGTTAAAGGAACTGTAGCCAACCATAATGCTCCCATAACCATTGAGAAAATTGCAATTGAAATAGGTGTAATTGGTAAAATAATGAATAAAACTGCCGCAACAGTTCTCCCTGTATAAATAAGTGATAGTAAATATTTTTTTGTGTAACCTTTTCCAAGCGCACCAGCAACCAAACAACCAATTATATTAAACAGCCCTATAAGTGCCATTGAAAGTGCACCTAGTCCTTCAACAGAATTGCAAACTAGAGATATGACACTTCCTTGAACTATTGGGCTACTAGCTTCTGCAATGAAAGCTGGAAAATGAGCTGTAATAAATGCTAATTGAAATCCACAAGAAAAAAAACCTAAAAATAACATTACGTATGTAGGATCCCTCATTGCTTCCTTTAACGCATCTCCAAGATTTTCCTCATTCTTTTTAAATATTTTTTTGTTATCAGTTTTTAGAATTGGAACTAAAATTAATGTCAATATACTTATGATTGAAAAAATTTCAAAAACAGATGACCATGGCATAATTGATAAAAGTGCTGCAGCAATTGGAGGACCTATTACTTGTCCTGCAGAACCAGCTGCTGTTGTAATTCCTAAAGCTAGTGATCTATTTTCATCCGAAGAAGCTCTTCCTACTACTGCTAAAATGGGTCCAAATCCGCTACCTGCAATACCAAAACCAATTAAAATATTTAAAAGTTGATGCCCTTCTGGCGAAGTTGCTGAACTACTAATAAATACACCAAGGGCATATAATATTAACCCAAGTGATATAGCTTTACGATCACCATATTTTTCAGCTAATGCACTGAATAAAGGTGTGCCTATACCCCAAGCTAAATTTTGAATTGCGATTGCAAGAGAAAACTCAGACCTTGCCCATAAAAAATCTTCAGCAATAGGAATTTGAAATAGACCAAAAGTTGATCTAATTGCAAAACTAATTAGTAATATAGAGCTTCCAGCAATTAAAATTGGCGTAAATACAGATGCATTACTTTTATCTACCATTATGATTTGGTGATATCAGTAAATAAATAAAATTCTATTAAATTCTTGAATTTACTTGCTGTCTTTCGTTCTCTTCCTTTTCTGGCACTACATATGCAACTGCACAATGTTCTAAGCAGTAAGGTTTATCTTCAAATCTATCTTTGCCACAAAAATGAAAGTCATTTTCATCTGGATGACCTTGTGGCCACTCACAACCTCTTTTTGATGAGGAACTAAATAAGTTTTTAACCATCGGTTGAAAAGAAGATGTTTCTTTTTGATTTTTAATCTCATGATCTTTTGTTGTTTCAAAATTTAATTTTGGCATCACTGGAGAACGAGCTTTTTTTCTATCAGGTTTCACCGCTGTTCTTCTTATAGGAGATGGTCGTCTTTCTAACCCAATCCTGTGCGCTTTACCAACTACAGCATTTTTTGTAAATCCAAGCAACTTACCTATTTGAGCGGTAGGTAGTCCTTGATCCCACAATTCTCTTAATTTCGTAACATTATTTTCGTCCCAGGGCATTAAAAACTCCTTTGATCTACATTTAGTAGTATAAGTATGACTTATTATACTAAATGTATGCATAAAAAAAGAATAAACTGGGATTTTTTAAAAAAAACCAATGATATCCATAGTTTTTTTAATATAAATGTGAATAGAAATGAAAGAATTAAAAAATTTAAACTTAACAAATAAAAAAACAATAGTTCGTGTTGATTTAAATGTGCCTTTTTTTGATGATAAAATAACAGATCATTCAAGAATTCACGCTATTTTACCTACACTAGAAAAACTAATTAAAAATAAAAATAAAGTTTTCCTAATTTCTCACTTTGGAAGACCTAGTGGTAAAGTTAATAAAAAATTTTCTATTAAGTTTTTATGCTTAGAATTAAAAAAAATTTTAAATTTAAATACAATTCATTTTTTAGAAAACTGTAAACAAAAAAAAATTGAAACGAAAATTTCTGAAATGAACCCAGGAGAAATTTGTCTTTTAGAAAATATTCGCTTTAATCCTGAAGAAGAAAAAAATGATCTTAATTTTTCAAAATCATTAGCTTCTTGTTTTGATATTTATATTAATGATGCTTTTTCTGCCTCACATCGTAATCACGCTTCTATAACAGGTATTACTAAATATCTACCCTCATACGCAGGATTAAGTTTTTCAAAAGAAATTGAAAATTTAGATAATTTTTTAAATAATTCTAATAAACCAAATATAGCAATTATAGGTGGCTCTAAGGTTTCAACAAAAATTAAAGTTTTGAAAAATTTAGTTGAAATTTTTGACTCCATAGTAATTGGCGGTGCAATGGCTAATACATTTTTAAAATCCAATAATTACAACATTGGAATGTCTTTAGTAGAAAATGATTTTATTGATTTGTCAAAAGACATACAAAAAGAAGCAGAGTCAAAAAATTGTAAAATACTTTTACCAATTGATGTTGTTTGTGCAAAAAATTTAGAAGATAGAAAAAACATTGAGACTTATACAATTAATAATATTCCAAATGATCAAATGATATTAGATGTTGGTGCAGAAAGTACAAAATTAATTTCAGATGCAATATTAAAATCTAAATCAGTATTGTGGAACGGACCTTTAGGTGCATTTGAGTATAGTCCATTTGACAAAAGCACAATTTCAATTGCAAATATTATAAAAAATTTTTCAAGCAAGTATCAATTTGAAGCTCTTGCAGGTGGAGGAGATACACTTGCAGCAATAAAAAAAGCTAAAGCAAATAATTCATTTAATTATTTATCTACAGCCGGTGGTGCATTTTTAGAATGGCTTGAGGGAGATAAGTCTCCAGGTTACATTGCATTAGTAGAAAATAATTTATAATCTAATCTTCAATTTGATACTTTTTAATTAAAGGAAATTGTGTCATAGTAAAAATAAATGTAATTGGCAAGATAGCGAACACTTTAAAATTTACCCAAACGTCAGTACTTTGTGTTCTCCAAACAATTTCGTTCAAAACAGCAAGAGCAACAAAAAAAGCTATCCATCTTTGAGTTAATATTGTCCATCCATCTTCTTCAAGTTTAAGCGCTGCACCCAAAAGATATTTTAAAACAGGTTTTTTTAAAATTATTCCTCCGTATAATATTACGGCAAAGACCATATTGATTATAGTTGGTTTCATTTTAATAAAAATTTCATTATCAAAATATATTGTCAGACCACCAAATATTAATACAATCGCAGCTCCAAGCGTTGGCATAATTGGTATTTTTTTCTCAAGTATGTAAGAAACAATAACTGAAATTACTGTCGCAATCATTAGGGGAAGTATTGCATCCTTTAGACCACTTCTAGTATAAAAAATAAAGAATACTGCTAGTGGCCCTATATCAATTAAGAGTTTATAAATTGATTTCATTTTAATTCTTCTAGATTTAAAATCGATCTAGCAAAGCTATGAGAGTTAAAAGTTACAAGATCCTCAATGCTTTCACCAAGACCTACATAACTTATAGGGATTTCAAACTTATTTGCAATTGAAATTAATGCACCACCTTTTGCCGTTCCATCCAATTTAGTTATTATAAGACTTGATATATTAAGTTCATTTCCAAATATTTCAACTTGCTTAATCATGTTCGAACCATTCGTTCCATCTAAAACTAATACAGTTTCAATATTAAAAGAGGAATTAACTTTTGAG
>MDSW01117822.1_pt1 | contig 13008 bp, 14 predicted proteins | sample 811171 | NCBI WGS metagenome assembly MDSW01 (sample SAMN05326641, study PRJNA326480) | marine metagenome | isolation source: seawater | place: Atlantic Ocean: North West | collected 2012 | reverse complement strand
GATATAAAAAGGCAAAAACCTAATTGTGATGCAATGAAAAAAAATGGGGCTGAAATAGTTCCAGTTTATTCTGGTAGTCAAACTTTAGTTGACGCGGTAAGTGAGTGTATGCGGTACTGGGTGTCAAATTGTGATAACACTGCTATGTGTGTTGGGAGTACCGTAGGTCCTAATATTTTTGTAAAGATATGTGGTTGGAGCACTTCTCAAATTTCAAGAGAACTAATAATACAAATTAAAAATGAATTTGGTGAAATTCCAAAAAAACTTAAATTAATAAACTGCGTTGGAGGGGGTAGTTCGGCTTATGGGTTTTGGAGTGAGTTCATGGACTTTAATAAAAAACAAATAGAAATGATAGGTGTAGAAGCTGCTGGCCCAAAAAAAAGCAAACTTCATGCAGCTCCTTTAAGTAGAGGAGGAAAACTAGGCGTGCTTCATGGTGCAGCTTCATATGTTTGTCAAAATAATGAGGGTCAAATTGAGGAAACACAATCTATTAGTGCTGGGCTGGATTATCCTGGAGTTTCCCCGTTGCACTGTTTTTTAAAAGACTCTGGTAGATCAAGATACACTTCTGTAACGGACGAGGAAGCCTTGGAAGCCTTTAAAATTGTTACTAAATATGAAAATTTAAATCCTAGTTTAGAGCCTAGTCATGCTTTTGCAGAAGCTATTAAAATTGCTCCAAAATTAAGTAGCGATACGGTTATCATTGTGAATTCTTGTGGAGATGCTCAAAAAGATATGGGTATCTTAAAAAAAAGGTTGGGAAAAACTAAATGACTTTATCTCCGATAAATATAGCATTTAAAAAATGTAGGAACGAAAAGAGGCCTGCACTTGTTACTTATACAGTTGCGGGAGATAATAATAAAAAAAAATCTTTAAATATATTAAAATCAATTTCGAAGTATGCAGATATTCTTGAATTGGGTTTCCCGCATAATACTCCGATTGGTGATGGAGGACAGATTCAAACTAGTTCTTATAGATCAATTAAAAATGGTTTTAAAATAAAAGATGTATTCCAGATAGTAAGTGGTTACAAAAAAATAAAAAATACTAAGCCTATAATTTTAATGGGTTACTATAATATGATTTATCAATACGGAGAAAATAAATTTCTTGATCACTGTAAAAAATCTGGGGTAAATGGAATTATTGTGGTTGATCTTCCTTGGCCAGAAAATAAAAATTTTTCTAAGAAATGTAAAAAAAAATCTATTTGTTTTATACAACTTTTATCCCCTACAACATCAAAAGTAAGAATGAAAAAAATCATAAATGATAGCCATGAAATGTGTTATTACATTTCAATGTTAAGTACTACAGGAGGTAAATTAAAGGTTTCTCCAAAAGAAATTTTGAAAAATTACAATAAAATTAAAAAAATTAACAAATCTAAAAATTTAGTTATCGGCTTTGGAATAACAGAAAAAACTATTTCTTCATTGAAAAAATCTGACGGTTTAGTTGTAGGAAGTGCATTATGTAAGATAATCACAGACTCAATAAAAAAACGTCAAAATCCTGTCATAAAGTTGGATAAAATGTTATATAAATTAAAAAGGAAAATCACTTGAATTGGATTACAAAATTTATAAAGCCAAAAATTAAGTCTCTATTTAAAAAGAGAGCGTCTAAAAATGACGAAACTCTTTGGACTACTTGTGGCTGTAAAAATTTAATTTATAAAGAAGATCTCGAATCCAATTTTAATTGCTGCCCTAAATGCGGTGCTCACCACAAATTATCATGTCAAGAAAGGTTTAAACTTTTTTTTGACAATAAGGAATTTGAATTAATAGAAACTCCTATGCCGCATGATGACCCCTTACATTTTGTAGATAATAAAAAATATGTAGATAGATTAAAGGTGGCTAGAAAAATCACTAAGCAAAGTGATGCTGTTGCTATTGCAACCGGAAAATTAAATGAGATTGAAGTAACTGTAGGAGCTCAAGATTTTAGATTTATAGGCGGATCATTTGGAGCTGCATCGGGTGAGGCATTCATTGCAGGCATTCAACATGCTATTAACAAAAAAACTCCATTTATATTTTTTAGTTGCAGCGGAGGACAAAGAATGATGGAGTCTTCTATAGCTTTGATGCAAATGAGCAGAACAACTTTAGCTGTTAACGAATTAAAAAAAAATAATCTTCCATACATTGTGGTTTTAACTAACCCTACTACTGGTGGGGTAACAGGATCTTGGGCAATGTTAGGAGATATTTTAATTGCTGAACCAAAAGCAACGGTAGGTTTTGCTGGCCGAAGAGTTATCCAGGATACTGTTAGAGAAAATTTACCAGAAGAATTTCAAACATCAGAATACGTAAGAGACCATGGAGGTATAGATTTAATTGTAGAAAGGCAGTATTTAAGATCAACAATAGGAACTCTGATAAGTGTCTTGTTGAAAAAACCAGAGACTCAGGCTAATACTGAGACATCTAACAATGTCAGCCTCGATCAATCTTTACAAAAAACTTCAAAAGCAGTTTAGCCGAAGAATTAATTTAGATCTTGAAAGAATAAGAAAAGTTTTAGAAAAACTAAATCATCCTCATTTAGAACTTGAAAATCCTATTAATATTTTAGGAAGTGATGGAAAAATGAGTGTATTAACATCCCTAAAGTATTTTTTAGAGTCAGATAAAAAGAAAGTTACAGCATTTACTAGCCCACACCTTTATGACTTGCGTCATAGATTTTGGATAAAGAATAGGTATATTTCAGTTAATGAAATTAAAAAATACTTTGAAAAGATTAAAAAAACTAAACTTAATTTAACTTTATTCGAATTATTAACTTGTATTTATATTTTAGCAGCAAAAAAGGAAAAAAATATTTCCTATCATTTAATAGAAAGTGGACTTTTATTTAAAAAAGATAGTACAAATTTATGGGAAAATCCTAGAGCGCAAGTTATAACTAACATTAATTTTCAGCATCAAGAATGGGTCAAGCCACAAACATTACACGAAATTTGCAAACAAAAGGTTGGTTTTTTAAGTAAAAATACAACAATTTACATATCCCCACAAGAACCTAAAACTTTAAAAATAATAAAAAAAATTTTAAAAAAAAATCCAAGTAAAAAAATCTATTCATCTCAATGGAAAATTTTGAAAATTAATAACAAAACATTTTATAAGGACAAGAAAAATACTATTCCTATAAAATCAAATTATATCAAAAGTGATGGGCTTAATAATAACCTTGGTCTAGCAATCAAAATTGCTTTGGATTTTGGAGTTTCAAAAAAAAAAATAATCAAAACTATACCAAAAGTTAAATTTCCAGGAAGATTGCAGTACATAAACAATGGGAGACTTAAAAAGTTATTAAAAAAAAATGAAAAACTAATTTTAGATGGATGTCATTCACATCAAAGTGCAAAAAATTTACTTTCTTATTTAAAAACAATTCCAGGCCCAATATATGGAATATGGGGAATGCAAAAAAATAAGCTTCCTGAGAAATTTATTAAGACTTTTAAAGGAGTATTTAAAAAGATTATAACTGTTAAAATTCCTAATGAACCTAATGCTTTAAGTGCAAATAAACTAAAAAAAATAGTACAAAATTTAAAATACTCTTGTGAAACTGCAAAAAATATTAATGAAGCGATAAGGAAATGTTCAGATTTAAAAAGAAAAACTATAGTAATTTTTGGTAGTTTATATTTGGTTGGTAGTGCTTTGAAAAAAAACTAAATATTTTCTTTTATCCATTTAACAATATCAGATTTTGTAGTTGCCCCAACTTTAGTAGCTTTTAATTCTCCATTATTAAACAGTAACATAGTAGGTATTCCTTTAATTAAATATTTTGTAGGAGTGTTCGGTTCTTGATCAATGTTATGTTTTGCAATAACTATCTGATCTTTCATTTCATTGGAAATTTCCTCAAGAACAGGTTCGATTTGCTTGCAAGGCCCACACCACTCAGCCCAAAAATCTACTACTGTTGGCTTGCTAGCTTTAATAACATCTGTTTCGAAACTTTCGTCGGTAACTGCTTTAGTGGCCATAGAGTAAGAGATAATTGTTTTTTAATTAAAGTCAACTATGCAGAAGAGTAAATTTTTTCTAACTCTTCAACGTATGCGTTAATTTTATCTAAAATAGGAAGGTTTTCTTTTCGTCCTTCTCTCTCAAATTTTTCTCTCAAAGTATCAATTTCTGAATAAGTTCTAGGAATAGTATTCCATTTTTCATTATTAGTACTTAAAAGCCTTTTAGCGAGACTTCTATGAATTTTATTATAGTCTGACTTAGATAACAACTCAGGTTTCTCTTCATATAAAAGTTTTTTTCCAAAGTAATGAAGCCTCTCATCTTTAAATTTATCTAGTATACGTAATTTTTTTTTCCATTCAGCTTTGTGAAATTCTGGCATAATTTTATTATCTTCGGTACTTGTAAATCTTTTATATATGCTTTCTTCTTCGTAAATATCCTCTTGTGACTTAGATTGTTCTTTTTCTTCATATTCTTCCTGTAAAATTAAGCTTACTTTTTCTGAGAATTTTTTATTGTTTTTAATCATTTTTGCTCTCTCATTTAATTTCTCGGTGCCAAGAATACTATATTCATCAAATGCTTTACCGTAAGAAGGATTCATAATTACTGGGTGCTTGTTATGTCTTACTGTTCTTAAAAATTTAGGATTTTTACTCATAGCTTCTTTCAAAGCAGGAATAGACATTTTTAAATAAATATTTGGATCGTGTCTTAAATCAAAACATTTTGGCCATTGGTATTTTGGATGTTGACATACATAAGTTTGTACGTAAGGCCTGCTCTTTCCATAAAAGTATTCGTTTGTACAAAAATAAAGTTCTTTTTTTATTATCTCTAGTGTTTGACTTTTATCTGTCGTTAACTGACTTGCTCGCCAAACATTTGGGGCTTTCTTATATATTATTTTTGCTATGCCTAAGGTTGCAATAACATCTGCTATAGCGCTATGCGCATCCCCATGCTCAATTCCATTTAAGGGTGCTATCTGATCCAACTTATAAATAGCATTACCTTTTTCGCTTATTGGATTTTTTAATGTATTTGGGTAGTAAAGATTTGCAGCTCTTGCTAAACCTAAAAGATCCCCTCTAGTATTACCATTTGTACTTGTTAAATAAGGATACTCTATTGTTTTAAATAAAGTACTTCTTAAAAATTCTTCATCAAAATCAATACTGTTAAATCCTATATATAAAGCTTTACCCCAACTTCTTAGTGTCTCAACAAATTGTCTAATCATTTGATAGTGTGAAAGATTAGAGGTTTTAAGAATTTCAGGCGAAGATTTGTTCACTATTAAGCTCATAGCTTCTGGAATGATACCGGGATTAAGTCTGCACCTAGCCTCATATCGATCCAATTCTTCTAGGTTATCGTTTGTTAGAATGGCTCCGATTTGAATTATTTGTCCCCAATATTTATTGGATGAACTTGTCTCAAAATCATAGAATACAATATTTGACATTTAAGAAATTAATTATTTTAAGACTTTAATTTTATCAGAGTTTTCTTTGACAGTCTCTTTTACTGCACCTGGATCCTTTATATTGTTTAGAGTGCTCATTATAGAACGAGCATCTCTACCAAAACTGTCAGTTGTGGTCATTGCTTGTTCTAATTTTTTTCTAAGATCTATTATTCCATCAAAGTGTTTTTCAAATCTTCTAGATATAAGCTTTAGGTCATTATAAATCTGAGTAGCGTGCTTTTGAACTTTAAGTGTTTGAAAACCTAAATGATATGATTGTAATAAGGCAGATAAAGTATTTGGCCCAGCAATTGTAACTTTATATTTTGTTCTAAGTTCTTCGAGTAGTAATTGTTTTGTTTTTGGATCTCTATAGCTAGAAAGTTCTGCAAATAATCCTTCTGTGGGTGCGTATACTATTGCAAAGTCTGTAGTTTTAGGTGGAGCAATGTATTTGGCATTAACTGCTTTTGCTTTAGATTTAAATGCTGCTGCTAAATCTTTTCTTGCTTCTGCTAAAGCTTCTTTGTTTTTAATTTGATAAGCGTTATCTATTTCTTTAAACTTTTCAATTGGCCAATGGCTGTCCACTGGAACCAAAACATCCTGGAGCTTAATGGCAAATTCAACTGTGTCTCCTGTCTCATCAGGTTTCATTTTAACATTTTCAATATATTGTGAAGCTGGCAGCAAATCTTTTAAAAGTGAAGCTAAAGAAAACTCAGCTAAAATTCCATATTGCTTTACTCCAGCAAGAATTCGACTAAAATTTTCTTGACTTTTATTTAAATTTTCAACTTGTTTGTTAAAAACACCTACTTTTTCATCTACTCTTGTTAAAGCTCCTGTCATATCTTTAGCAATATCCTTGGACATGGACCCAAAAGACTCACTAAATGAATTTTTGAGCAAATTTATTTCATTTTTGAATACCTGTTCAGGATCAATTGATTTTTCTTGCTTTTTTTTTAATAAGAAGAAAATAATTACAATATTAAGAAAAAGCAAAATGCCAATTAAAATTATTAGTAGCGAATCCATTAATAAGGTTTTACTATAGTATTAACTAGATGAAAAACAAAACATTAGGAATAATCTTAGTTTTATTTGGTGCAATTTTAATATTTTCTCAGCACGAAAAGGCGTGGATTGTCTCTGCAATTCTAATCGGCTTCGGTTCGGGCTTATTCTTTTGGAAAGAAGAGGAGAAAGACTCTACGGATAGTTGAAGTCTTAAAATATATGTCATTTTTTTGACATAACTTTTAAAAAAATGTTTAAAAAAATAAAAAAAATTTTTTTCAAACACATTTAAACCAATTTTGTAACATTCTTTAATCAAATTCGATATTTAAATTTTATTTTATGAAAACATTATTAATAATTTCTTTGTTAATCTTCTTGGTTGGCTGTACAGGCGGTGGAAACCTTGCAAAAATCAAGCTAGGTAAAAGATGTACAGAAGTAAAGGATGGGGCTTATCAAGAATCGAGTTATATTTGGCTTGTAGGTACAGAATCTATTGATACTTTTGACAGAAGAATAACTAAAGAAAATTGCAAAAAAGTTAATTAGATCCATTTAATTTTTAAATTTATCTGTTAGTAAGAGGTATATGAATTTACCTCTTACTAATAAACTTACTTAACTTATAGAAGATAAATTGAAAAAATTAGCAATATTTATCCTCATAATTATAGGTTATATGTATTCCATTAATTCAATGGAAAAAAAACCCTATCATCATCTGCCCGACGGCACTTATAGAAATCCAGAAGGTTCTCCTAAAAGAGATCCTAACATTAAATGGTCATATAAAGTTTTTAATTCAGAAAGAAAAAAAATAAAAATTAATTTTCCAGAAGATCACATTATCCATAGTGAAAAGGTATTAAAAAATTTAGAAAAATATAAAAATGAAGATTATGTCGGTTGGATAGGTCATGCAACATTTTTGATTAAGCTAGGAAATACTACGATAATTACTGACCCCTTATTTTCAAAAAATACAGGTCCTTTAATTTTTGGTCCGAAGAGATATGTGGATCCTGCAATAAAATTAAAAGATATTCCTAAAATTGATTTGTTTCTACTTACTCATAACCATTATGATCATCAGGATATGAATACTATTAAAAATTTTCCATATAAAAATTCTAACGTTTTGACTCCCTTAAAACTTGGAAAATATTTTCATAGAAATGGATTTGCAAATATAAAAGAAATGGACTGGTATGATGAAATTAAAATAAATGATTTAAAAGTTACTTTTTTACCAGCAGTTCACTGGTCTAAAAGAAGTTTGTGGGATACAAATAAAACTCTTTGGGGAAGCTTTTTAATTGAATACAAGAATAAAAAATTATTTTTTGCTTGTGATACCGGCTATGGAAATATTTATAAAGAATTGGGAAAAAAATATGGGCCTATTGATTTAACTTTTATTAATATCGGTGCTTATAATTTCTATCCAATAATGCCGATGAAAGATAAGTCTGTTTACCATACAAATCCTGAGGAAGCTTTAAATATTGCTATGGATTTAAAAAGTAAAAAAGTAATAGGAATGCATTGGGGTACTGTGATTCTGTCCTTAGAACCTATAATGGAACCACCTGTTCGTTTTAAAAGCAATGCAGAAAAATATGGTTTCAATAAAAAGGACACGATAGTTTTTAAAATTGGACAAGTAACTAAGCTCGATAAAATTTTAGATTAATTCAATTTTCTTTTTTTTCGTTCTCTATCCAAAAGATTAGTTAAACTATCAACTAAAGAGTCTGAGAATTTAAATATTTCACTAGTTTTATATTCGGTAGAAATATTTTTTGAAGGATTGGTTTTATCCTCTACCACAATTCCTGAATTCGGATTGTTATCCTTTATATAAATAAGCATGAGCCAATCTTCATCAGGTCGATCATCCCATTTTATAAATATTTCACCAGTCTCGAAGCGTCTATCGACAACTCTCATAATACTTAGGTACCTAGGGATCCATCTTTTGTTTATTTGAAAAATAGCTGAGTGTGCGCTTCGAAAATAACTTTCAAGAGCAAACTCTATCTTTTGTCTTTCAAGATTATATTGTCTCTCCTTTTCAAGAAGAACTAAACGATCATCACCTTCTCCTACTTCTATGCCTAATTGCTCAACTCTTTCTCTAATTTTTTGATCTCTTAAAGCTTGATATTTTTGTTTAATCTTATCTATTCTCTCTTGAACTCCTGAATAAGAGTCTCGCTCCTGGCTTAATACAAATTTTTCTAAATTTTTAATTTCTAAAGCTTCACGTTTTCTAAATTGTTCAATTTTCTTTTCTAATCTAATTTGTTCTAAAAATTTTCTTTGTTTGTCAGCTTGTTCTTTTCTAACAATAGCCTGTTCCATTCTTATAAACTTTTGTAGATCTCTTTTTCTTTCTTTTCCAAGATTTATTTCCTCTCTAATTTCTTTTTTCTTTTCTTCGATCTTTAATAGTTTCTCTAATTTAAGCTTTTTAGTAGCCTCAACTTTCTCTTGTTGCATTTTTTTGATTTCTTCTAGTCTTTTTCGTTTGTCTTCTTTTGCTTTAATAGCTTTAAATTCATCAATTTTATCAGCAATTTTTTGAAAAAAACTTTGAATGGATTTGTCTAAGTTAAAATTAAATTTGAATCTTGGCTTTAAACTGTCTTGAAGTCTAATTATTTTTAATATTATGCTCTTTGATTTATATTTGATTTTAATCTTTTTGTTTTTTTTTCTTCTAAGAACTCGTTTCTTTTTAGACTTTTTATTTTTTTTATAATATGAATACTTTTTTTTTGGTTTTTTTGTTTTTATACGCTTTTTGCCTCTAAGCCTTTTTTTCTTTTTTTTCATTTTTTATGCTTTTATTATTAATAACAGCAAGTTAGCTGTAAATATAGTCTCTAGTAACAGGTGTTGTGTCTAATTTTTTAGAAAGTTGAAACTGATAAACAACTTGATCTCCATGTTTAAATGCAGCTTCACAAGAAGATAAATAAAACTCAAACATTCTGAAGAATCTTTCATCGAACATGGCTAAAACTTTGGCTTTATTGTTAATAAATCTCTCTTTCCAGTGTCTCAACGTATGCGCGTAATGTATCTTCAAAACCTCTAAGTCTGAAACTATAAGCCCCGATTTTTCAATAGGGCCTGTAACTTCGCTTAAGCTAGGAGTATATCCTCCAGGAAAAATATATTTTGTTATCCAAGGATGAGGGTTTCTTGGAGGGTTAATTGAACCTATAGTATGAATTAAAGCTACACCTTTTTCGTTTAATAAATTAAAAACTTGTTTAAAAAATTTTTTATAAAATTTTCTTCCAACATGCTCGAACATTCCAACTGATACAATACGATCAAACTTTTCATTCTTTATCTCACGATAATCAATTAATCTGTAGTCCACTTGATTATCTAAATTAAGTTCTTTCGCTTTATTTTTACTATAATTATATTGATTTTCAGAAAGAGTAATTCCGGTAACTTGGCACTTAGCTTGTTTTGCCATTTCCATTGCTAGTGAGCCCCAGCCACTACCGATATCTAAAACCTTCTGGTTTGGCCTAATATCTAATTTTTTTATTATATGATTAATTTTATTTTTTTGTGCAGTTTCTAAAGTATCGTTTTCATTTTTAAAATAAGCACAGGAGTATTGTCTAAGAGGATCTAAAAACAGAAAATACAGCTCATCTGAAATATCATAATGATGGGCTACATTCATTTTAGATTTTTTAATAAAATTAAAATTCGTTAAATATCTATAAGATCCTCTAAAAGTGTTTAACAGTTCACTAAATTTATTTGTTTCTTTCCTTCCAATATTTTCTAGAGCTAAATTTAAAAATTCAGTTAAAGAACCTCTTTCAAAAATTATTTGGCCATCAGTGTAAGCCTCGCCAAAGTATAGATCAGGGTATAAAAGTAATTTATAATGCAGAGATTTGTCTTTCAGTTTTAATTTTATTTTACTTAAATTATCTTTTTCGCCAATTATATACTCTCTTCCGCTCGCATCTTCTAAGATGAAGCCGCCTTTTTTAAACAAATTATTTAGAAATCTTGCTAACTGCATAATTACGCCGCTATATTTTTAAATTCAATAAAATTTAATTTCTTTAAACTTTCTAATAACTCTTTTTTTTTATTATCATCCAAAACTAACAAAGGTGGAAGTAAATTTGAGTATCTTTTGTCAATTTCTGACATAAAGCTATGGAGAGCGGAAATTAAATTGTACTTATCAAAATTTTCTCTAACAGATATAAGCTTATCATTAACAGTTTGTGTTTTGTTTCTTTCATAATCATCAAACACTTTTCTGGCTAAGGAATGCGTCACATTTGTTACAGCCGATATGCAGCCAGCACATCCTAATTCTAAACCTTTTAACAATTTAGCCTCAGAACCAGGAAACATCAAAAAATCTTTTATTTTTAATTGCTCAAATAAATTATAACTTGAGTCCTTACATCCAATAATATTTTTTGGAAAATCTCTAACCAATTTATTAACTGAGTCAATGCTAAATTTATATCCACTTAGTTTTTCAAAATTATATAGAATAATTTTAATTTTAGGAATTTTGGAGATTATTTCAGAATAAAAATTATAAATTCCTATGTCAGTGTTTCCTTTATAATAAGCTGGAGGCATAATTAAAAAAGTATTAAAATCAAATTCAATTGCATATTTAATTAAATCGATATTTTCTTTTAATGAGTTTGTTCCTGTTCCAAGATAAAATTGTTTTTTTAGTTTGTGTGAAGCAATTTTAGATATTAATTCTTTCTTTTCTGAATTTGATATTAATTGGCTTTGTCCAGTAGAGCCAAAAAAGAATACTCCGTGTAATCCTTTTTTAATAATATTTTCAGCGTGTTTAATGGTGGCATCAGTATTTAACGTAAAATCATCATTAAGAATACTAAGGCTTGCAGCATAAACTCCTTTTTTAATCATATTTTCACCCAATTTTTTATACTAAGTTATAATAATACAAAAAAAAATGAAAGTTTTAGTTATTCAACAAAGATACGGTATTGGAGACATGGTGATTCTGCTTCCTTACATTCATGCAGTTTCTAAAAAATTTAATACTCCTGTAAGTCTTTTGGCTAAGGAGACTTCGAAAGCTTCTGACTTGTTGTCTGAAGATAAACATGTTGATGAAATAATAAATTTAGATAAAGAAAAAGATGGGATAAATGGATTTTTTAAGTTGTCCAATGAGTTAAGAAAAAGAAATTTTGATAAAGTTTTCATTTTTAATAATTCTTTAAGATACAAATTAATTTGCTTAGTTGCTGGAATTAAATCTATAAATCAATATTCTTTGCTTAAAAACTTTAGAAAAAAAGACAACTTGGTTCATAGCGCAAAAATTTTTACTGAGAATATAACTAAAAAAACTGTTTCAACAGAACCTCATTTAAATATTGCAAGTGAAAATAGCAACACTGATGAAAGTTTCAAGCATATTTGTTTAGGTGTTAGCGCAAGTGGAGAGACCAAACGTTGGCCAATAAATAATTACATAAAACTTTCTCAGGAATTAGTAAAAACCTATAAGTGTAAGTTTTATATAGCTGGCGGACCAAATGATGTTGATTTAATAAATAAATTTAAAAATTCAGATGTTGGAAAAAATTGTAAATCTTTTGAAAAACTTAGCATTAAACAAACCCTGCCTATTATAAAAAATTGTAGTTTAGTAGTTTCCAACGACACAGGTTTTGCTCATATTGGTTGTGCTCTTGGAGTTAAAGCTTTAACTTTATTTATGGACTCGCCTGTCAAGACATATGGAAAATATTCATCAAAAATGATTCCTATTGAACCTAAGGGACTAAAAAACCAAACTGTTCATAATACACTTGGTAAAGATTCCATTTCATTTTCTGAAGTTTTAAATAAAGCTAAAGAATTACTTGCTTAAACTAATTCTTTTAAAAGTTTTTCTTTTGCTTCGTTTACAAGTTTACTAAGTTCCTCTGTATTTACATCTCTGTTTACATCTGGATGAATTTTTTTTTGTAACTTTGCTGCTGCTTTTAATACATCATTTTTTGAACAGCCTTTTTTAAGTCCAAGAATTTTATAAGAGTCATCTATTGTCACACTTGATGAGCCTTTTGTTTGACCAAATTGACCTTGAGAAAATCTCCCTGAATTCTTTAAAAATTGTATAAGCCTCCAAAGCTGTAGCATTTGAAAAGCTGTTAAACCCTTAATTTTTAATCCAGTTAATAAAATTAGTAAAAAAGGAAGTGAAAATATATACTTACCGGCAACTGCAAGTAAAGTTGCTAAAGCTACTGATAATAAAAGTGCTAGTCTTTTTAAAAACTGTGCAATTTTTTTACTACTAGATTTAGCAAACCAGTTAAGAAACAAATAAATAATGACAAAGATGATAGTTCCAACTAAAAACAAATTCATATAATAATCTTTCTTCAAATGAATATACCAAAATTAGCGAAAAAGCCGATT
>MDSW01071122.1_pt1 | contig 13008 bp, 12 predicted proteins | sample 811171 | NCBI WGS metagenome assembly MDSW01 (sample SAMN05326641, study PRJNA326480) | marine metagenome | isolation source: seawater | place: Atlantic Ocean: North West | collected 2012 | reverse complement strand
GTTATGGAATTGACGAAATGAGATATTATTTAATGAAAGAAGTTTCTCATGGAAGTGACGGAAATATTTCCATTACAAATTTAAAAAAATGTATTAACAGCGACTTGGCGAATAATTATGGAAATTTATGTCAAAGAGTTTTTTCATTTATAAAAAATAATTGTAATAGCATAGTTATTAAAAAAGGAGATTATTCAGAAAATGATAAAAAATTTATTAAAAATATAGATAATTTAACTAAAAATTTAAGAGAATTAATTGATAATCAAAATCTTAATAATTATATGAAATCTGTAGTTAATATTAGTTTTTTGACTAACAAGTATATAAATGATGAAGAACCATGGAAACTTAAGACAAACAATATAAATAAAATGAATAATATACTTCACCTTGCTTTGGAGCAAATTGCTAAAATTTCCATTTTATTAAATCCTATTATGCCTATATCCACGAGTAAAGTTCTTGATGCTTTAAACATAGATTCTAAAAAAAGAAGTTATTCTTTTTTAGATGGCAATAATATAATTTCAGATAAAGTTAATTTATCTTCTTTAAATATTTTATTTAAAAAAATTGATTAATGATTATAGATTCTCACTGCCACTTAGATTATACCCAAATATATTCGCAATTAGATAATGTAGTTAATAGAGCAATTAAAAAAAATGTTAAAATACTTTTAACTATATGTACAACACTAGAAAGTTATAATAAAATTAAAATAATTATTAATAAATATAATAATATTTACGGCACTTTTGGTATTCACCCTCATGAAACAAATAATTATAAAGAAATAACTTCAAAATCAATAATTGATTACAAAAAACAAAATAAAAAAATTATAGGTATAGGAGAAACAGGTTTAGATTATTTTTATAATTACAGTGATAAAGAAACACAAAAAAAAGTTTTTATAGAGCATATTCTGGCAGCAGAACAATTGCAAATACCGTTAATAGTACATTCTCGTAGTGCCGAAATTGATACCTTTGAAATATTGAATAAATATATGAAAAATAAAAAATTGAAAGTTATCATTCATTGCTTTACAGGAAGTAAAAATTTTGCTGAAAAATTAATCAAAATAGGATGTTATATATCTGTTAGTGGAATTATCACTTTTAAAAAATCAAAAGATCTATCAGATACAGTATCTTGTATACCTGTAGATAAACTTTTAGTTGAAACAGATTCTCCTTATTTAGCTCCAGAACCAAATAGAGGTAAAGATAACGAGCCATCTTATATAACCCATACTATTGAAAAATTGTCAGCTATTAAAAAAATTGATAAAGAAAAAATTATTGATAGCACAACTAATAATTTTAAAAGATTGTTTAAGATATAATGAAATCAAAATTAATTATTTTAGGGTGTGGTAGTTCAGTCGGAGTTCCTCGCATAGATAACTACTGGGGGAATTGTAAAAAAAAAAAAATAAATGTAAGAACAAGATGTTCAGCTATATTAATCAAAGGTTCAAATTATATACTGATAGACGCTTCGCCAGACATTAAAAAACAATTTCTTTCGAATAAAATTGTAGATGTATCTTCTGTACTGCTTACTCACAAACATGCTGATCAAACACTTGGTTTATTTGAATTAAGACCTTTTTTTTGGAAGTATAATAAAAGAATAAATATTTATACTGATCAAAATACAATTAAATATTTAAAATACAGTCAAAAATATTTATTTAAAAAAACTAGTGGATATGTTCCCATACTTAAAGCAAATAAAGTTAAAAAAAAATTTTCTTTAGGGAAATCCAAAGATAAAATTAAAATTACATCAGTGTCGGCGACTCATGGTAATATTAAAAGCTTAATATATGTTTTTAATAAAACAGCGTACATAAGCGACTGCAATGATTTATCAATAGTAAATTTAAATTCATTAAAAAATTTAAATTACTTAATATTAGATTGTTTAAAATTCAACAAACATCCATCACATTTTAACCTTGAAGAAGCCTTATATGTTTCTAATTCTTTAAAAGCAAAAAAAACAATACTGACTAATCTTCATTATGACATGGACTATGATTATTTGTTGAAAATTTTACCGAAGAATGTAATACCTGCCTATGATGGCTTATCTATAGACCTTTAAAATGAAAAAAAATAATATTATTGTAACTGGAGGTGCAGGTTTTGTAGGAACAAATTTAATTAATTTATTAATTAAAAAAACAAAATTTAAAATCATTAGTATTGATAACTATTCATCTGGATTTAAAAAAAACCATATCAAAAATAAAAGAGTAAATTACATTGATGGTGATACAAAAAATATTTCATTAATATTAAAAAAACCAAAAAACATAGCAGCTATTTTTCATTTCGGTGAATTCGCCAGAATATACCAAAGTTTTTTAAAAATGAACGAATGTATTAATTCAAATTCTGTTGGTAGTAATGCTGTTTTTAATTTTTGCTTAAAAAATAATATAAAGCTTATTTATTCAGCCACATCAGCATCATTAGGCAACAAAGGAAAAGATAAAAACCTATCTCCATATGCATTCACAAAAGCTAAAAATTTAGAATTACTAGAAAATTTAAAAAAATGGTTTAATTTTAAGTATGAAGTTATTTATTTTTATAACGTTTATGGGCCTTATCAAATTACAAAAGGCAAAATGGCAACGGTAATAGGAATTTTTGAAGAGCATCATAGATTAAAAAAGTCTATTCCTGTTGTGAAACCAGGCACACAGACAAGAAGATTTACTCATATATATGATACCGTTGAGATTTGCTATTTAGCCTGGAAAAAAAATCTGTGCAGACATTATAGCATTTCTAATCGTAGAAGTTATTCAATACTTAGTGTTGCAAAAATGTTTAGTAAAAAAATTAAATATTTGCCTAAAAGAGCAGGAGAAAGATATGCTTCTGCATTAACTAGTATGAATTTATCTAATAAAGTTTATAAATATTTTGGGAAAATTGATCTTAAAAAATATATAGAAAATATAGTTAGTTGAAATTATTTTTTTTTAGTGACTGCTATTAATAAAAAATAACCCATTAAAGCTGATAAAGCTGATCCAACCAAAACACCAATTTTTACTTCATCCAAAATATTCGGATTATCAACAAAAGCTAAATTTCCAACGAATAAGCTCATAGTGAAGCCTATTCCAGTTAAAATACCAACTCCATAAAATTTCATCCAATTAGAATTGGAAGGCATCTCTGCTACTTTAAATTTAATAGATAAAAAGGAAAATAGAAATACTCCAATTTGTTTTCCTAAAAACAAACCAGCTATTATGCCAAGCGGCACTGGCAATAGCATAGTGTTGAATGAAAAGTCATCTAGGATTACGCCTGCATTAGCCAAAGCAAATAATGGCATAATACCAAAAGCGACGTATGGAGATAATGAGTGTTCCAAATTTAATAATAGAGATTTACCTTTTTCACTATTTTTGTGGGGTATTGTACAAGCTAATAAGACTCCAGAAATTGTAGAATGAATACCTGATCCATGAGTAAAAAACCAAAGTAGTATACCAACAAATAAATAAGGATAAAATTTTTTATATCCTAATTTATTAAAAAATAATAAAATAAGAAAAGACAATAACATTAATAATAAAAAAACATATTGAATCTCTGTTGAATAAAAAAAAGCTATTATGAGGATTGCTCCAAGGTCATCAATAATAGCCAATGCTGTTAAAAAAACTTTTAAAGATATCGGAACTCTGGATCCTAAAAGGGATAATACTCCTATTGAGAAAGCAATATCTGTCGCAGAAGGTATTGCCCAGCCTTTAAGTGTATAGCCTGTTTCCAAATTTATAATAATATAAAGTAGAGCTGGAACTGCCATTCCACCAACTGCACCTATTATAGGCAACAATGCTTGCCTTGGTCTAGAAAGTTCACCTTGTATAAATTCTCTTTTAATTTCTAAGGTAACAACAAAAAAAAATATTGCCATCAAGACATCATTTATCCAATGGAGAATACTTAAATCTAAATTATAGTTTTTAATACCAATTGAAAAATGTGTATTTAAAATATCAAAGTAAAGATTGCTTAAACCTGAATTGCTCCATAAAAGTGCAATGACCGCAGCTATCAAAAGCATTAGTCCACTAGCTGCCTCTAGTTTAAAAAACCATTTAAATGGGGTAGCAATGTAATTAATCATTAATTTTAATTATATCATTAACAAAAAGTTTTCCACTTGATAAAATTTCACATCTCAGGCCTCCCTTGAGGATAAGTTCCTTTATAAGATTTTTTTGACCTAGCATTTCTTGCAGATATTTACATGGACGACATAAATCGTGTCCTTTTACTTTAATATTACCAATAAAAAATTCTTTATTAATAAGTTTATTTAATCCAATACCCTCTGTAACAATATTTCTTCTAAAATTTAGAGGTTTAATAGAGGTATTTGAAATTTTATTGAAGTAATTAACGTTTTCAATTTCTATTAAAGTTAACTGTGATTTTATATCATTATTCTCTTTAAATTTTCTATCATTGTATAGACCTTTACCTTTTACTGCTTCAGCAGATTTTACTTCGGTGAGGGGATCACCTTTTATTTTTGATATTCCTATTAAAAGTACTTTAGACATAGTAAATCAATAATATTATCAAAGATTAAGATTTTTATAATATTTAGATAAATATTTTTCATATTTTTTCCATTTATTTACTGAAGTACTATATATTTTTTTTCTAACCTGAGTATCGCTAGATGTTTTAATAGGGCGTTTATTTTTATAAAATTCAAGGCAATTAGCTTCCCAAGGAAGCTCACAAAAATTCAATAATTTTTCAACTTCTTTATCAGTATTTTTAATTAAATCTTCATATTTTAAATTTAATATAAAATTAGGAATTAATTTATTCCAAAAACTCATTAGATCAATATATAAGTTATAATATTCTACTATCTCGTTAAGATTGGATGCAAAGGTAATTTTATTACTAGCAAAATGATTTTTAAATATAGAAAAAATATTATCTTTTGGATCTCTGCAGCAATGAATTATTTTAGATTGTGGTAGTATTAACTTAATTAGACCTATATTTAAAAAATTTGCAGGAAGCTTATCTGTAGTTCTTAATGAACTTTTAGAAATTGATTTCATTAATGATATATAGTCCTCTGCTAATTTAGTTAAATTTTCTTTATCAAAATCAACAACGCCTTGTAAAAAAATATTTATTTTATTTAATCCAAAGTATTTATCAATAAGTTGCGGCAAATATATTACTTCATCAGCTCCATAAACTTCTGTATGAGAAGATAATATTTGCTCAACAAGAGTTGTTCCTGATCGAGGCATTCCAACAATAAAAATAGGGGATACACTGTTTAATGCAAATTTTTTATATTTTTCAAAGATATCATTGTTATATGTATTTTTTAGTTCACTAAAATATTTTTTTTCAGTTTCTAAAGAAAAATTAATTTTTGATCTATTTATTTTATTAGCTATTTCATAATAATGAAATGATTTGTCAATTTCTTCTATATCTTCATTTGCCTTTCCTAAAGCAAAAGCAATATTCATTTTATTTATGTCATCACTTGTTTTTATTTTTTCAAATAAATTTTCTAATTGGGAAAGATGAGTTGTCGTTTTTTTATATTTAGTTATTCTACTTAACATTCTATGTGCGTGTGTAAAATCAGGATTTTGTGTTATTGCTTCGTTTAAGTATTTTGTTGCTTCATCAAAATTACCTATAGCTATATGAACATTTGATATATTTATATAAGAAAATAAATATTTGGGATCTGCCGAAATTGCAAGTTCATGATATTTTATTGATTCTTTATTTTTGCCAATAGAGTTATACAAGTTACCTAAATTAGAATAAGGTTCGGGTATTTTTGAATTTAGTTTAATTGCTTTTTTATATAACTCTTCTGCTTTTTTTAAATTAGTTTCAAAATCTTGTCCTATTGAATTTTTACTGTAGTAAATTGCACCTAAATTATTATAGTTCATTGCATAATTTGGATCAATTTTGATTCCCATGTTATAAATTTCTTCGGCTTTATCATTTTTCTTTAGCGCTGTCATAACTAAACCCATTAGATTGTATAAAAAAACAACATTAGGGTTTAGTTCCATAAGTTTCTTTGTAATTTCCTGACATTTAACGAAATTTCCTGATTTATATAACTTTACAGCATCTTGTATTTTTTGTTTCAAATCTTTCATATTTAACTTTTTATTCTGGTTATAGTCTGGTTTTATCTACAAAGTAATTTTTCATTATTGAAAGTATATTTAATATATAATAAATACAGATTTAATTTAATAGGTCCCATCGTCTAACGGTTAGGACAGATGGTTTTCAATCATCTAATCGGGGTTCGATTCCCCGTGGGACCGCCAAATATATTGATTTCAAATCAAATTAATGACTTATTTTGTTTATTTAATAGGATGTTATAGGAATAACAAAGTAACAACATATATTGGATATACAAATAATCTTGAAAAAAGAATTAAATTACATAATGAAGGCAAAGGCGCAAAGTTTACAAAAGGCAGGAAATGGAAAATATTGTATTATGAAAAGTATAATAATAAAAGAAAAGCTATGTTAAGAGAAATATACTTGAAAAAAAATAGAGAACTAAGAAATCAAATAAAAAATAAATACAAATGAGAATTTCAATACTTTTGCCATATAAAGAAAATTTTTCACCGATCTATGCAGGAGCAGTTTCTCTATTTGTGAAGGATACTACTAAAATAAGTAAATTCAAAAAATTTATAACAATATATGGTTCAACAAATCTTAAAAAAATCTTTAATTTAAATTATAAAAATATAGAACTTAAAAAGAATCTAATACAAAGTGGAAGTAAGGTTTATGTTAATGAATTTTTAAAATATGAGAAAAAATTTCCTTCTGACATTATTGAGATTCATAATCGGCCAAACTATTTTCATTTAATTCATAAAAATAAAAAAAAACAAAAAATAGTATTATATTTTCATAATGACCCATTAACAATGACAGGTTCCAGATCTGTTTCGGATAGGAAAATTCTGTTAGAAACTGCAACTAAGATAATTTTTAATAGCCATTGGTCAAGAAAAAGATTTTTAGAGGGTATAAATTTATTACACATAAATTCAGAAAAAATGAATGTTATCTATCAGTCTACATCTACAAAAAAAGTCAATTTAAAATCTAAAAAAAAATGGATTACTTTTGTTGGAAAGTTAAACCGTGCAAAAGGGTATGATTTATTTGGTAAAGCAGTAATAAAAATCCTAAAAAAATATAAGGGATGGAAGGGTATAATAATTGGTGATGAACCTAGAGCTACATTAAATTTTAAACACAAACGTTTAAAAAATTATGGCTTTATGAATCATGATAAAGTTTTAAAAATTTTTGAAAAAACAAGTATAGCTGTTGCTTGTTCAAGGTGGGACGAACCTTTAGGAAGAACAAGTTTAGAAGCTTCCAGTAGAGGATGTGCAACAATTATAAGTAACAAAGGTGGTTTGCCTGAAACAGTTACACATGGAATAATTCTTAAAGAATTAAGTGTTGAAAGTGTTTATTCCGCTATCAGAAATTTAATTGAGGATAATAAGAAACGTTTAGAATTACAAAAACTATCTATTAAGAATTTTTTTCATACTAATGTTGTAAGTGCAAAAAAAATAGATGAATATAGAGAAAATTTAATAAAATCTTTATTTTCATTAAAATCTCCTGCCATACACTTAAATAAAAGCTTAAGAATATTGCACGTAACAAATTTCAATGAGCGCCATGATGGTAGATTATTTTTTAATACAGGAAGACGTTTAAATAACGGTTTTATAAGATTAGGTCACAGTGTTTTAGAGTTTAGCGATAGAGATATTATTAAACATTACAAGAGTATTAAAGATTATTCTGGTGCAAAAACTTTAAATACAAAATTGATTAATACTGTTTATAATTATAAACCAGATCTGCTTATTTTTGGTCATGCTGATTTAATAAAAGATAATACCTTAATGTATTTAAAAGATAATTATAAGGACTTAAAAATAGCACAATGGTTTTTGGATCCTTTAATTAAAGGGGGGCCCGATTTTGAAAAAAATAAAAATAGAATATTAGATAAAATTCAATACACAGATGCTAATTTTATTACGACTTCTCCTGATGTGCTTAATTTTCTTCCTAAAAATAAATCTTCTTTTTTTATGCCAAATCCGACTGACCCTTCCTTTGAAGTCTTAAATAATTATGAAAATAAACATTGCTCAATGGATGTTTTTTTCGCGTTAAGTCATGGTGTACACAGAGGTATACTAAAAAAAGGTAAATACGACGAAAGATCTGATTTTGTAAACCGTTTAGTAGAAGTAACGCCTAATGTTAAGTTCGATTTATATGGTATAAATAATGTTCAGCCTATATGGGCAGATTCATTCTTAAAATCAATTTCAAATGCAAAAATGGGGGTCAATTTAAGTAGAGGTAATCCAATAAAATATTATAGTAGCGATAGAATAACTCAACTTATTGGTAATGGTTTACTAACATTTATTCATAAGGACACTATGTATAATAATTTTTTCTCTGATAAAGAAGTAATTTTTTATTCATCCTTGTTTGACTTATCTGATAAAATTCAAAAATATGCTCGTAATGATTTTGATCGGAAAAAGATTGCGAAGAGTGGGAAAGCGAAATATATGAAATATTTTAATTCTACAGTAGTTGCAGATTATATAATAAATAACACTTTTAATTTTAAATATAATAAAAATAAATTCGTGTGGTCAAATAAATAGTTTTAATGTCCAAGAATAATTTTTCTTTTTCATTATTGAGAAAAAGTGGATCTGCTAGACTTGGTAAAATATATACTCCAAGGGGTACTATTGATACTCCAACATTCATGACGGTTGGAACTCAGGCAACAATAAAATCTGTATTTATTGAAGATGCTATAAGCGCTGGTGCACAAATTATACTTTCAAACACATATCATTTGATGATTAGACCTGGAGTTTCAAGAATAAAAAGAGTAGGCGGTCTTCATGAATTTATGAATTGTAATCTACCAATACTAACAGATTCAGGTGGATTTCAAATAATGTCTCTGTCAAAATTAGTAAAAATTGATCAAAAAAATGGAGCTATTTTTAATTCTCATATCGATGGTAAAAAATTTATTCTAAGTCCTGAAAAAAGCATCAAAATTCAAAAAGATTTAAATTCAGACATTATAATGGTTTTGGACGAATGCCCAAAACTTACAAAAGATAAAAAGATAATAAGCAATTCTTTAAAACTTTCACTTGATTGGGCTAAGAGATCAAAGAATGAATTTGGTGAAAATCCGAAAAAAGCTTTATTTGGAATTGTGCAGGGCGGTACATATAAAGATTTACGACTTGAAAGTTTAGATGGTTTAAAAGATATAAATTTTGATGGTTACGCTTTAGGAGGCCTAGCGGTAGGTGAAACACAAAAACAGATGTTCAAAGTGCTTAGAGATGTTGTTCCCTTTATGCCAAGTAATAAACCAAGGTATTTAATGGGCGTAGGAACTCCCTCAGATATATTAGGTGCTGTTAAAAATGGTATAGATATGTTTGACTGTGTCTTGCCAACACGTTCAGGAAGAACGGGTTTAGCTTTTACTTGGGAGGGAAGGCTCAATTTAAGAAATTCCAAATATAAAAATGACGATACACCAATTAATAAAGATACAAAAATTAGAGACCTTAACAAGTATTCAAAGAGTTATATGAATCATTTAATTAATTCTAACGAAATATTAGCATCAATGATCTTGACAATGAACAATATAGTTTTTTATCAAGATTTAATGAAAAAAATTAGGGAGTCCATACAAGATAATAAATTTGATGTCTTTTATAACAGATACATCAATGTTATCTAAATATGTGCAATCTTATATACTTGAAATAAATTTAAAAAAATATAGTAATACTCATCTTGGGGCCGTTAGCTCAGCTGGTAGAGCACTTCCCTTTTAAGGAAGGTGTCATTGGTTCGAATCCAATACGGCTCACCAAAAAAATTAACCTTTTAGATCATCGCATTGTTGCAACAAGTAAACATCCAATATTTCGTTTATTTTAGTCTTTTTATAACAATTTTTGCTTAATCCCTTTTCAAAGATTTTATCATCACTCCAGAAAGGTTTGATTAGATAAAACACCTCTATATTATTTTTTTTAATTTTATTTATTAATAAATTTTTATAACTTTTAAAAAATCTAGACTTTTTATCTTCATTCACGACATGATTAATAAACCATACTTGGGATGGCGAATAATCATATTTATTCAAAATTACAGAAATAAATTGATACTCTGTTATAATGCCTTTGGTTCTCGTATCCATATTAATCAAATTAATTGATTCAATAAGATTTGAAATTTCTATTTTAGGACTCTCTGGATTTAAACAAGAAATCCACTTAAGCCCTTTTAACTTATTATTTATTATATTTGCATCAATTGCTTTATTAAAATTAACTTCTCTTAAGTCCATAAAATCACGTTTATGAATATATTTATAGCTATAATGTAGAGATGAACAAACAGTTAAAATTATAAAAAAATATAAAATAAAATTTTTATTTTTATATTTTTCTAAAAAGTAAATATGTAAAAATCCCCCTAGAATAGGAATAATAAAAAAGATAAACATTCCATTAATAGTCATTAATTGATGCGCAATAAAAATATAGGATGACACAACTAAAGAAATAATTATTAAAAAATCATTACTTTTAAGATATTTAAAATTATATCTTGTATTTTGAAGTGCTATGAAAATTAATACAAACAAAGGTATATGTATTAATTTAAATCTTAAAATAATTCTTGAAAATTCTAATGGAAATAAAAAATATTCAACTCTAGTTTTTCCAATACTTAAGGGAAAAAGTATATATTGTTCATAAAAGGATCCGAATGAAATTTCAGTAATAAATAATATTAAAAAGAATATAGCTAGAATTGTAAATGATCCTAAAATGCCAAATAATATTTTTTTTATATCGAAATTAAAGATGAAATAAATAACGGATAATAAAACTATTAATAAAAAAATGTTTCCTGTTGGAGTTTGTTTGGTTAAAAAAGAAACTGCTAACACAATTGGTAAAAAGAACCAATATATTTTTAAATTAGTTTTTAAAGCTAAAATAAATATAAACAAAGAAATTATTGAAAGTATTGATGCATGATGATCAACATAAGGTGTGCCTGCAGAAGGATAGGCTAAAATTGAAATTAGAAGTGCATATATTAAACAATAATCGCTACGTAATTTAAATTTTAATAAAATAAAAAAAGTTGAAATTGAAATTAAAAAATTAAATACCGATGCATGAAATACATAACTAAACCATGATACGCCTAGAATTTTAAAAAAAAGTGCTTGTGTAAACGTAATAAAGGGTCCGGCTATTGTCCAATAATCCTTAAATGGGTAATAACCTTTTAATGTATCGTATCCTGAATTAAAAAACCAAAAGCTATCGATTGGACAAACTCCTAAATTTCCATAGTATTGATTAATTGAAATTGAAAAAATAAATATGATAATGGTATAAAATGTTTCCTTTTTTTTATTTAAAAGAGAATTTAATTTTTTCATTTTTATTTAACGTTTTCTTCTTATAATTATAGATTATATTAATTTAATGCTATAGTACATTTAAGGATATACAGTATGTCTTCAACAAATTCATTATTTTTTAGATTATCAAAAAACTATCCTATAGTGAAAAATTTATTTCTTTATTACAACATTTACATAAGAAATTTAAAATTTTTTTTTAATAACTCTCAATTTGGTGAAGATAAAAAGATATTAAAACTATTTAATAAAAAGACGAATGGAACTTATTTAGATTTAGGATGTTTTCATCCTATTAGGCAAAACAATACATTGCTGTTTCATAGATTGGGCTGGAAAGGTATAAATATTGATTTGAATCCATTATCCATAGAGTTATTTAATGTAGCAAGACCAAACGACATAAATATATGTGGAGCAATTTCCGGAAAAGTGGGTTTTAAGGACTTATTTTTTGATAATGAACTAAGTTCATTAAATACTATAAACAAAAATCATACTATGTTTTTAAAAAAAGCATTTAATGAAATTAAATTAAAAAAACGAAAAATTAAAACTACTACAATTAATAATATATTAAAGAAATACAAAATAAATAAAATTGATTTTATGAATATAGATATTGAGGGTAATGAACTTGATGTATTAAAAACGATTAATTTTAGTAAAATTGATATAAAAGTTATTTGTATAGAAATAGTTAATTATGAATTTTATTCAAATTCAATTAAAAATAACAAAAATAAAATATTTAATATTCTTAAAAAAAATAATTATAATTTAAAATTTAAAACTTTTGTAAATTATATATTTGTAAAAAATGAATTTAAAATTTAAAAAATATTGGCGGAAAACTAGCCTTAAAAACAAAAATGATGGTATTTTTTTGCTTAATCATATTTTCTCACTCAAACCAAAAAATTTACTAGAAATAGGAGTTTTTCATGGAGTAACATCAAGAAATATATGTGAATTATTAAGATTAATACATGGTAATGATTTTAAATTTACTGGAATAGATTTGTTTGATTTTGATAATAAAAAATTAACTGAAGAAATAGCTCCACAAACAAAGTTTTCTAACCCGTTAAAACAAATATTTTATAAATATATTATTAGATCAGATCCATATTCATATAAATCTGTTGAGAAACTATTAAGTAAATTTAAAAATAATATCAGTATTATAAAAGGTGATTCTAATATTGTGCTAAAACAATTAAATATAGGTAAATTTGATTATGTTTTTCTCGATGGAGGTCACAAATATGAAACAGTAAAAAATGATCTTCAATGTCTTAATGAAGTTATTAAAAATAAAGGTACAATTTTATGTGATGATTATAATTTGAGCTATGCTCCAGG
>MDSW01159288.1_pt1 | contig 13009 bp, 6 predicted proteins | sample 811171 | NCBI WGS metagenome assembly MDSW01 (sample SAMN05326641, study PRJNA326480) | marine metagenome | isolation source: seawater | place: Atlantic Ocean: North West | collected 2012 | reverse complement strand
GCGGGATAGGTGCGCGCGCGCGACGCCCTCGCGCTCCCCCCGCCCCCCCCCGCCGCCCCCGCCTCCCGACCCGCACCGAATTTTCATCCTCGTCGATCATCTGCCGCGCTTTTCCGACGCGGCAGCGCGCCGGCGCGCTTTCTTCTCTTCTCATCGCCCGCGACCGGACGCCCCCGCCCCCCCGCCCGCAGCCAAGGATGGAACGCGGTGCAGCGGCTCGTGAACCTCCGCGCGGCGACGGGCCGCGAGCGCGACTCCGCCAAGCGCACGATGAAGACCAACCTCGCGGCGTTCGTCGTCCCGTCGGTGATATCCGCCGTGTGCGTCCTCGCGGGCTGCATCGCGCTGCACGAGTACTGCGCCGAGTCGATCCCTTCGCCAGGCGACGCGGCCCTGTTCACGCCGGAGCGCCCGTTCCACGGCATCCCGCGATGCTTTTTCGCGGGGGAGGGGATGTCGTCGTACCGCGACAGCATCGCGCGCGCGACGCGAGCGATGGCGACGCGAGCGACGAAAAGCGTCGTACCGCCGAGCGTCCGCGACGACGAAGAGCAGACGCTCGCGATGACGAAGATAGCCGCGATGTCGTTCTACGCCGCGTCACTGTTCACGACCGCGGTCAGCGGCGTCATCCCGGGGTTCCGCGCCGGCCCGCTGAAGACGTCGCTGCTGATGTATCACTCGATGATCTGTCTCTGGTCGCTGATGTACTACGCGCTTGACTTTTTCCATCTCGTGCCAACCGTCGCGAGCGAACGCGACGGCGCGTTGGAGTACAGCGCGATGCGCGTCGTCGCGGTGTGGCCGGTGACGTCCACGCTGATGATATCGAAGATCGCGATGTTGTTGCTGACGACGCGGCATCAGTTCGATAAGGAGGAGGAGGACGATCGCGTCTGGGAGAACGCGCTGGAGGAGCGGCTCACCGGCGGCGGCGGCGACGACGACGACGACGACGGAGGGTCGCCGAGATCCGCCGCCGCCGCCGTCGGCGGGTCCATCAGAGGCGGGAGAAAGGGCGCGGAGAGCATCATCCGCGCGCTTCGAAGCGGCAGTAATCGCGCTTCGGGGGGCGCGGGCGCGGGCACGCCGACGACGAACAGCGGCGACCGCAGCGACGACGGCGGCGGCGACCGCCGCCGCCGCGGATCCGGGACCGGGGACGAGTGCGACTCGGACGCGAAAACATTCGGCGGCGTCGTCGGCTTCGTCGTCCGCATGATGGGCCACGTCGAGCGCGTCTTCGACATCGCGTTTCGAGACGGCGCGGCGAGTTTCCGAAAGACCATCGGCGAGGACGAGGTGATGGCCACGGCGTGGGACGTCTGGCTCGTCGCGCTCGTGAACAACCTCATGCTCCTCGCCGGCGCGCTGGGACTGCTGACGCGCTCGTACTGGGTTCGCGTCATCGCGCTCTCGACGTCGACGTTTCTGTTTCTGGGTCTCATGATCGGATTCAGAGTCCTCTTCGCGTGCATCCTGCAGAGAGTGCGTTCGCCGCGGGACCGCGCGGTGTTGCACTCGCTCGAGCGGTGGACGTACGTCACGTGGACGCTGTTTCCCGTGATTCAGGGGTTACGCGAGATTGGGTACATCGACACCGCGACGCAGTTCCTTCTGATGACCGCCGCGGACATGTTCGCGAAGCTGATGTATTCGGTGAATCTCATCTACTCGAACTTTTGGCTCATAAACGCGTGCGACGGTTTGATGCGTCTGGACGAGGGCTTGTTCACGGACGCGCTCGAGCTCTCGAGGGTCTCCCAACTCGCGCTGCGAACGTTGGAGAAAGCCAAGAGCGAGGCGGAGAGCATCTCCAACTTGCACCGCGCGTTCGTCGCGAACATCTCGCACGAGCTCCGAACGCCGCTGAACTCGATCATCGCGTTCAACTCGATGCTTCTGGAGGACGAGACGTTGTCCGAGGCGCAGAGGGAGTTCGTCTCGAGCGCCATCGTCAGCGCGGAGGCGCTCCTGGGCATCATCGGGCAGATCCTCGACTTCGCTAAGCTCGAGTCCGGCAGCGACACGCACCAGGAGCTCGTCGTTGAAAACTTCGAGGTGCGCGCGTTCTCCTTCACGCCGGTCCCCGTGCGACCGCGTCGGCGCGGTGAACGCCGATCCTTAAGGACTTTCTCTCCCGGCGTTCGTCTCTCTCCGCCCAGGGTCCCTCGCTTTCAATCCCGACACACCTCGACGCCCGCCTTTCAACTCCGCTTCTGACGCCTTTGACTCAGGTGCACGAGATGATGAACGAGCTCGTGGACATCGTCGGGCACCAGGCGAATAAGAACCAGGTGGAGATGGTCGTCGACGTCGACCCCTCGTTGGACGGCGTCGTCCTTCGCGGGGATAAATTCCGACTGCGACAGGCGCTCATCAACGTGACGAACAACTCGATCAAGTTCACGCGCGAGGGCGGCGAGGTTCGCGTCGTCGTCGCCGCGAAGCCCGAGGACGAGCGCGAGAGGATCGCGCGCGAGAAGCGCGAGCGGCTGGCGCGAGAGACGGCGAAGCGTCGGTCCTGGGCCACCGGCCTCGCGATCACGGAGACGCGCGAGCTGAGCGCGATGGAGACGGCGCCCGGCGTGGGCGGGGACGCGGGCGAACGTAACCACCCGCGAATGTCCATCACGTGCCACGTCGTGGACGACGGCATCGGCATCCCGGACGATAAGCTCGGCGTCGTCTTCATGCCGTTCGGGCAGGCGAGCATAGGAAGCACGCGCGAGTACGGCGGCACCGGGCTGGGACTCGCGATCACGTCGAACATCATGCACGCGTTGGGTGGCTCGATCGAGTGTGCGTCGACGTTGGGGCGCGGCACGACGATGACGCTGAAGCTCTCGCTGGAAATCGCGGGCGCGGGAGGGTCGGGGTCGGGGTCGGGGCCCGGACCCGGTCCCGGTCCCGGCGGCGTCGCGACCGCGTCCTATGCCCCGCTCCCGACGCCGACGTACGCGACGCCGCACACGTCGTGCGTCGCGACGCTCGTCGCCAAGGAGAGCTTGGCGGCGGCGATCGCGAACGTCGCCAACGCGGGGGGCGCGACGAGCGAGCGCTTACGCCACGGCGAATCGTTCCCGCACGCGATGTTGCGCCATCAGACACAGAGCTGGGCATCGGACGTCTGCGACGCGGTGGCGCGCGTCGCGAGGGACCACGCCGGCGCGGTGTCGCTGGTGGTGGACGAGAAGCTGTTGGGCGCGTTCGCGTCGGAGTGGGCGACGCGCGGCGTCCCGATGCCGCCGCTGGTGTTGATCGCGAACAAGAAGATCACTCCACACATCGCGGCGAGCCACCGCGCTGCCGCGGCGAACGGGTCCGACCTGGACTCGGCGATGTACGACTCCGTCGTCGCGAGCGCGACGCAGGTGTTGCGACCTGTGAAGCCGAACCTGATGCGATGCGCGCTGCAACGCGCGGACGCGAGCCTCGCGTCGAGAGCCGGGGAGATCGCGGCGGCGGCGGCGAGGGCGTCCGGAGATGGCGCTCGCGGCGGCGGCGCGCGCGCGACGCGGTCTTCGTCGCGGCAGAGCGGCGGGGCCGCGGCGCCGTCGATTCTCGTTCGGCGACGCGGCGGCGCGGGACGCGCGACGGAAGATCGCGACGCCGCGCCGGCGGCGATCGCGCCGCCGTCGACGGGCAGAGGCAGAGGCAGAGCGCGGCGGGCGCCGATGCAACAGACGGTCAGCGGCGACACCGTCGCGTCGTTCGTCACCGCCGCGGGGATGTTCGCGTTTAAACACGGCGGCAGAGTGCTCATCGTGGAGGATAACGTCATGAACCAAAAGGTCGCGCGGGTGGTGGTGAAACATTGCGGGATGAGCTCCGACCTCGCGAACAACGGCAAGGAGGCGGTGGACATCTTGCGCGGCGGCGCGAGGTACGACGCGATCTTGATGGACGTGCAGATGCCCGTGATGGACGGGCTGGACGCGACGCGGAAGATACGAGAGATGGAGGCGAGCGGGGAGCTCCCCGAGCGGAATTTCATCCTCGCCACGAGCGCCAACGCGACGGCGGAGAATCACCAGGAGGGGTTCGCCGCGGGCATGGACGAGTACATCACGAAGCCGATATATCCGACGAAACTGAAAGAGCTCCTGATGAGTCCGCGCCTGAACGGCGCGCACCTGGTGCATCAGATCGACGACGGCGGCGAGGCGGAGGTCACGAGCGTCGGCGCCGGCGGATAGTTAGAAGTAAGTTATTTTGTCTTCACAAGTATTTACAAGTCGTAACAAGTTACCGTGAGGTACCCTTAATAACGTCGTGTGGTGAGGATGTCATATGTATACTGGTCGTCTCTCTCGTCTCTCGCCGCCTTGATGTATTAGTACGGCACGCACCCCGGGTTGTTGCAGTAGTTCCACGCGAGAATGTCGTGCGTCTCGTGCACCTCCTCCGGGTCGTAGCCAACCTTCGCGAACCCTTTGCTTCCCGTGGAGGCGGTGAAACCGATGTACGCGTTGCCGTCCGTGTCGAGAATCTTGCTCATGTCCCGGTCCTCGACGGCAACTTGAAACACGTACCGGTCCATGTCATCGATGAAGACTTGAACCTCTCCCGGGAACTCTTTGATGATGTTGTAATCCGCGTCGTAGTCTTGCTTCGGGTTGAACGCGTTCATGTACGTGATGCGCACCTCCTTCTCCTCGTTCGTCGCGTCCGAGGTGGACGTGTCCTCGAGGTTCGCCTCGTCGTCGTCGATGATCTTGATGACTCGAGAAGCCTCGCCGTCGTCGCCGAAACCGGTCGTCGCCACGGGCGGCGACGTCCTGCACGCCTCGAACGACCCGACGTCGTTGTAGTGCGCCCTGAGGTTCTCCGGGTCCTCGCACGTGATGTCGCGGTTCAGCTTCACCTTGACGTTCGCCTTGACCCTCGAGGCGTAGCCAAACTCAAACCCGGTCCTGAGCTCCGTCTTGAACTTCGTGAGCTGGTTGCCCTTCAGGCGGCGTCGGTCTTTGTCGTCCGTGACGATGTCCGTCGTGGAGATCTTCCCCGAGCCCTGCTTCTCCGTGGTGAACCCTCTGGTGTATCGAATCTTCACCGTGTGCTCTTGGAAGTCCGCCATCGTCGGCACGGACGGCGTGCTCCCGAAGTGCGCGCCGTTCTCGTCGTCGCTGTGCAGCGCCTTGAGCTCGGGCTGCGCGGCGCCCCACGGCTGATGCGCGTACTTGGGCTCCGTGGTCATGAAGACGCCGAGGTGATTGTCGTTGTACGACACGTACTCCGTCGCGTTGATCCACCAGTGCTGCTTCCCTTGCTTCGGGTCTCTTCGCTCGACGTTGTAGAAGGTGTCGAACTCGACCGCGAGGGCTTTGCGCAGGCCGTTCGTGCACTCTACCCACTCGCCGAAGTAATCCACGGTGTTAGACTTCTTCGAGTTGGCGTAGCCCAAGCCGTCCGCGGGGCAGCCGATCAAGCCGTCGGTGAGTTTGCAATCCTCCTTCGTTTCGCAGTCCCACCCGGTGTTGGAGTTGTAGTCCGCGTCTTCTTGGCGATCGTCGTTCGTGATGACGAACGCGAAGCCGTCGCCGCCGTCGCAGATCTTGTCCTCGCCGCCGCACTGCGACGGGTCCGTAATTTGAAAGACGAAATTCGTCTCGAAGCCGTCCCAGATGTGGACTTTTCTGTGCCACCACACCGCGCCGGAGCGCTGCGCGTTCGGGTACGACGCCCCGCCTTGGTCGCGCCACTTCACGAACTGCCCGTTGACGCGCTTCTTCGTCTCGGTCAGGCGCACCACCCACTTCGGGGAGTCGGCGTTGTTGAGGACGACGTCGGCGTCGCGAACGAACCGCAGGTTGTTTTGCACGCACTTATCCTTGTGCGACGCGGCGGGGAAACCGCCGACCGCCGTCGCCGGGGCCGCGCTGTCCTCGCACGCGAAGTCCGGAAAGTTGAACTCGATGTAGAACCGCGCGCTGTACTCGCTCGCGCCGACCGTCTGCGGGTACCGGTTGTCGCCCATGACGCCGACGACCCACTTCTCGCAGTTGGGGACGTCGTCGTTTTGCACGAACCTCGCGAGGGACGTGTGGTACGCCTCCTCGGGTTTACCCGCCGCGACGGCCGTCGCGCCGCCCAAGACGGACTGCTTGAGTCTGGAAGACACGCACGCGAAGTCGTACTCGTCCTCGTCGATCGCCCACGGCACGGACTCGCGCACGGACGTGAGGTGGTAGTTGGTCGTGTCCGGACGTCCGCCGCCGTCGTCGTCGCGACGCGTGTACAAATCCAAGTTGTCGTTCACCGTGTGCACGGCGATCCGCAGGTTGTAGTTGGAGTGGTCCGGCTTGACGTGGTAGTACCCAAACTGTTGCGGCTGCACGACGGACGACACGCGGAAGCCGCAGCACCCCGGGTCGATCTCGCAGTACTTGTACGACCACGTCTGATAAAACGTGTGCTCCGGGTGCGGCAGGTACGCCAGCGCCGTCTCGTCCGGCGCGAGGCCTTTGCTGTTCGCGGGGAGGTACGACCCGGAGGTGTCGTCGTGGTTCACGCCGTAGCGACGACCGGCCGCGCACTTCAGGATTCGGTAGTTGAAGCTGCCGCCGGGCGTCGACGTGTCGATCGCTTGCGCGTAGTCGGAGATGAGCTCCGTGTCGGAGACGATGCGCGCGACGCGGATGTCCTTCCACTTGCCGTCGCCCTCGCCGTCGGTGCCGGCGCCGTCCACCATGAGGCGAACGATGTCTCCCGGGTCCACGTCCGAGGTGAACTTCGCGTTGCGGTTCCCGTCCGCAGGGTCCTGCGCGGCGGTGAGCTTGAACGTGGAGACGTCGTACTGCACGAGGCCGGGGGCGTTCATCTGCGGGCGTCTCTCCGCGGCGGCGGGCGTGGTCGCGTCCGTCGTGATCGGGAGGCACTTGCCGTAGTTGTAGCACACCGGCGGGTTCGCGTTGTCGTCCGTGATGAAGCGCTCGCCCTCGGTGGAGATCCAGTACTCGCAGTTCTCGATGTCCGCGACGTGGATCTTCCACTGGTCAAACTTTACAAACCTCGGCGTCGCCACCGAGCCCGCGCCCATGGCGATCTTGTTCCACTTGATGTACACGCCAAACTCCTTCTGGAGCTCCGCGTCTTTGAGCTGGAACCACGTGCTCCACTGCATCGCGATGCCGCAGTCCGTGTCCGCGGTGATCATCGCTTTCGTGCACTGGTCGTCCGCGCTGTTTCCGTCGCCGTCGTCCGTGTGCTTGAACGTCTTCCACCACACGTGGTACTTGAACTTCGGGGTCGCGCCCGAGGTGGCCTTCGTGACGATGATCTGCACCGTGACCCCGCGCGGCCAGAGCGGCATGAGGCGGGTCAGACCGCGGACGTACAGGTCGTCCGCTTTCGCCGTCGACCCGGTGTGTGCGATGAACTCGCGGTTGCCGAGCGTGAACGGTCGGTCGATCGTGAGCTCGACGTCGGATTGGATCGAGTTCACCATCCTCGTCTGCCCGCACGCGGTGATCGTGAAGCCGGTGCGAAGCTCCGTGAGAAACCTCGTGTTCCCGTACAATCCCTCCGTCGTGCCCTCGCCCGCGGTGTTGGAGAACTCGGTGTTGGACCACATGTTCGAGACGACGCGTTTGCCGTAGGACCGCACGCGGCCGTAGCCCTTCGTGAGCATCGTGTACCAGTGGAAGTGCGTCGCCTTGAGCAAAGGCTCGGAGAAGGAGTTTTCGAGGTTCATGATGTACTCGGCGTACGTCCCCGTCGTCGCGAGGTTGTCCACCTTGACCGTCTCCCAGTCGCCGTTGATCTGCACGGACATCCAAGGGCCTTCGCCAAAGTATCCGCCCGTCTCAGCCTTCGCCCAGTGCGACGTCTTCCCCATCTGCGTCTCGAAGCGCGTGCCTCGTCCGACGATGCGGTGCTTCTTGAGCGTCGCCGCGCCGGACGCGCGGTAGATGGAGTCGTCGCTCCGTCCCGTCGCGATCGCGCCCGAGTTTTTGAAATCCGAGGACTGATCCGGGTGCGACTCGATGAAGCCCACGCCGGTGGCGCGTTTCCCGATGCGCGGCGGGCACGCCACGTACGTCCAGTCCCCGGGCGCGGCGATCACCGAGCCGGAGTGCGACAGGCTGCTCGTGACGGTGGCGTTGGAGAGGGTGAAGTCGGCGTCCACGGTGAGCTCCGTGTCCGACTTGATCGACGTGATGACGCGATGAATCGGCGTCGGCACGCCGCCGACCGTGTTCTTGTCGAGCACGATCCAGTACCCAACCTTCAGCTCCTTCGTGAACTTGCACGCGTTCGCCGAGTTGGGCGTCGGCGTCGTCGGGAGATCGTTCCCCGTCGTGCACACGACGGTGAGCTGCTCCTTGGACGCCGAGTTGGGGAGCACCACCTCGGTGCCCGTGGGCCCCGCGCTGAGGCCGCCGCTGCCGCGCGGCGTGCCGAGCGTGAACGGAATGAACGCGGTGAACGTCGCGGCGGGCGCGGACTCGAGCTCGATCTTGGCGTCGGACCAGACGCGATGGATGGGCATCTCCTGCGCGACGTTCGCGACGACGACGACCATCGTGAACGGGTTGGACCCGAGCTTCGTCGGGGCGGAGGCGGCGTCGACGCCGTAGGAGGAGTAGCCGCGGAACTGCTTCGTGAACTGCGTGTTTTGCCCGAGGACGATCTTCGGGTTCGTGTCTTGCTTGACTTTGCCGTACCCGCCGACCATGTACGCGTCGGGGGAGAACGGGTTGCCCTCGGTGTGATCGCCCTGGAGCGTCATGCCGTAGCCGCCCGCGGAGTACGGGTCGTTGCCGCACCTGGAGGCAGGGGGGAGAGGCGCGAGCGAGCGCGGAGGTCAGGGGCGAGCGAAGAGAGCGACGTCTTCGCGGAATTTTAACATCGATCGATCGAAAATGCCGATCCAACGGCCGCGCGGCCGAACGATCGCGAGGCGCGCGCGCGCGCGCCGCCGCCGCGCGAGCCCCGGGGTGTTCCGAAACGCGCGCGATCACGCACCATCCGCACGTCGTGTCCGCGACGCACGAAGCACAGTTCGTGTGGTAGTCGCAGCCGGCTGTTCGTCGGGGGCGGTTCGGGCGGGATCGGATGGATGAGGGGGGGCGCGTCAGTTCTCGCGCTCTTTTTTTCGTTCGAATCGCGCGACGCGGCGCGCGCGCGGCGACGCGACGCGACGCGCGATCGCGCCGCGATCGAGCGCGCGGCGCGCGCATAGACGGCCGAACGAGCGCGCGCGCGCACCTTGAACGCCGACGGCGGCGAGCGCGAGGACCGCGAGCGCGGCGAGGAATCGCTGCATAGTGACGTTCGCGGCGAATCGAGCCATGACGCACGGCGAGGCCGCGCGCGGCGAGCGACGCTCAAACGCGCGCGACGCGCTCGACGTGCGCGATGTGGGTGTTCCCGCTGCGAGGAACAATTACGTTTTCACTGTCTCCGCGATCGGCGACGCGCGTTCGACGACGAACGTGCGCGGCGACTCGCGAGGAAGTGGCGCCGCGCCCGCGGCCTGCGCGGCTTTGAACGAAAAAAAAGGGCCAGATGGCACCTGACTAATTGCCCATACGTCGCGCATTTCGACGTTTCAGCGTTTCACGGTCTAATAAACCGTCAGAGTACACTGACAAGAGGTTTATTACAATAGGCTACAGAACGTTAAATTCGCAAAGGGCGTCGTCGAGGACAATATCGCCGGCCCGCCGAACTCGCGGAGGACAGCGGTCATCGAGACGCGATGCGGAAAACGAGGATACGTCACCGAACTCGTTGATTAGGTTATGACCCCGCTCCGAATTTCCATCTGCAACTTATTTTGCAGTATTTGATCAACCATCTCCTTCTTAGAATCTTCACCCCCAAAAGAATCCCAATATTGATAGTTTTCGACCATGTCTAAGGCCTCTGTGAACAGCTCCAGTGCCTCATCATATCTTTTCTGAGTGCGCAAGAGGCACGCCATGTTGCTGAGTGTGGTGGCATAAGGCACGGTCATCCCAGACGTAGAGCTCATCGACTCAAGCGCGCGCTCGTATAACGCGCGCGCATCGTCAAAATGTCCCGCTTCCTCCGTTTCTTTCGCCTCGGCATTCAGTCGAAGCGCTTCGTCTTCTATATCTCGAAATGAGACTGCTTCTCTCTCGGATGCCGGCATTACCGTGCGCTCACTTGGATCCAGTTCGCCCCAGGTGTCATCGTGAGTTTCGGCCTTCGACCCCGCGCACCCCATGCGTGTAAGAGAGTGCACCGTGCGTATGCGTGTTGGGCGAGCAGTGATGCATGCGAGCTCCGAGTACGTGCACGTGTCTACACACGTGTACGTGCACGCGTAGCCCTACTCGTAGGGCTACGTACTCGTACAAGACTGAACTCCTCGAGCGTTGGATCCCCCCGGTGCGCGCATTCGCCTCGTCATTCGCCACGACCCCGCGCCGCGCTCGCCGTCGCGTCGTCGTCCACCACCCCGGACCTCGCGAGCGCGCGCCGCCGCCGACGAGACGCGCTCCCCCCGGGAAGGGAAGGGAAGGAGCACCCCGCGCGCGCGATACGACGCGCGTCGACCGCGTCGACGCGATCCGTCGTCGGTCCTCCGTTCGGAATCCGTCCCAAAGCGGATTCGGAATCGTAATCGTGATCGCCCCGCCCCGCGAGCGAGCCGCCCGCGCTCTTCACCATGTCCAACAAGTACGGCACGTTCAGCGACGCCGGGTACTTGGCCGTCGGGGACCCGTACCTGGACGGCAAGGACCCGCTCGCGCAGTCGTCGCGGTACCGAGGCCTGAACATGAAAGCGTCGACGCGAAAGACGGGCAAGGACAACAGGGCGTGCTTCGATAAGCTCAAGCCTCTGTACGCGAACGAGAAGTACGCGCTCACGAACGAGGAGCGCGCGGCGAGGAGAGAGAAGGAGAAGGCCGGGAAGGTCACGGACAAGCCGTTCAAGCCGACGAGCCTGACGAAGCACGCGTGCGGGCTGGGCGGGTACGGCGGATGCATCGGCGGGAAGCACGAGAGCGTTCCCGGCGGCGACTGCGATCCGAACGACGAGAAGCTGATGAAGGGCGACCCGCGACTCGACGAGAAGCCGCGGCAGATCACGACGTGCCCGGGAAAGAAAGGGAGCTACGGCACCCGCGGGACGACGCTCGGGGGACCGAAAGGGCACGGCGTGGCCGGGGAGTATTCGTACAAGGGGGACGAGTACGACGCGGAGAGAAAAGCGAACGCGGCGCGGGAGAGAGAGGGGAAGAAGAAGATGCAGGGCTCCGCGTGGGCGCCCGCGCGCGCGCCGAAGAAGGGCGGGTACGGCACCCGCGGGACGACGATCGGGGGCCCGAAGGGCGCGGGGGTGGTGGGGGAGTATTCGTACAAGGAGGAAGGGCCGGAGCTTCCGGAGCCGAAGGGGAGCCCGATCGAGAAGCAGTGGCGTCCGAGTCACCCGCCCAAACGCGGGTACAACGCGACGTTGCAACGGTTTCCGAAGCACATGGCGGACCCCGCGGAGCTGAAGATCGCGGCGGCGAGGGAGAAGATGGAGGCGGACGCGGAGCTCATCGAGAAGCCCTTCGTGCCGCCTTTCACCGGGTGCAAGTCCCAGGCGACGAAGTCCGTGGTGAAGATGAACCTCGGGCGGTGACGCGGATGGAGCTGAGGAGGATGTGGATCTTCTCGTTGTGAGTACAATCTCGGAGTCAATAATGATTAAAATGATGGACGATTCACGACGTCACGCCTTCTTCTCCTTCTCCGCGGCGGCGGCCGCCTCCGCCGCCGCCTTCGCCGCCGCCTCCAGGTCCGCCCTCGCCTTGTTCAGATCCCGGCAGTACGGCCCCGGCGGCTCGCTCGTGAGCGTCTGCTGCCCGCCCATCGGCTCCGCCTTGTCCCTGTGCTGACTCCCGACGCGCGGCTTCTGCCCGGCTTTCAACGCCTTGACGACCGCGACCGCGTCCGCGGGGGTCAAGTCCTCGTAGTAGTTGTACGTGTACCCCTCCACGCCGTTCGTGTAGTCCGCGACCGCGATCATCGGCGCGTTGACGCACGACCCCATGCACTCCATCTCCCCCAGCGTGAACATCCCGTCCGGCGTGTTTTCAAACTTTTTAATCCCGAGGTGCTGCTCCAGCGCCGCGTTCACCTCCCGCGAGCCGCGAAGCATGCACGGCGTCGTGCCGCACACCATGACGTGGTACTTCCCCACGGGCTGGCGGTTGAACATGGAGTAGAACGTCGCGACCTCGAACACGCGGATCGGCGCCACCTCCAAAATCTCCGCGACGCGGTTCATGACCTGCACGGAGAGGTATCCGCCGTTTTGCTGTTGCGCCACGTCGAGCAGCGGGATCATCGCGCTGCGCTTGTAGTTTGGCGGGTACCGCTCTAAGATCTCGCGCACGAGCGGCGCGTTCGCTTCGGTGAAGTCCCACTTCAGGGCGTCGTTGTTCGTCGGCGTGTCGCGGTGCTGCGATCGATGCGGCGTGGGGGAGGGAGGGAAGGGATGCCGGGCGGGTCAGCGCGCGCGATCGACGAATCGATGGAAGATTAGGGCGACGAGAGCGAGCGAGACGAGGACGGACGCGTCGAAGGGTCGCGCGACGCGATCGCGTCGGAGGACGATCGCGGGGGCGGGCGCGCGCGGGTCAGATCCGACGACGCGTCGCGAGGACGCGCGCGAAGGTCGCCGCGCGCGTCGCCGCCGACGCCGTCGCGGAGGGACCCCCCCCTCCCGGACGCGCGGCGGCGGCCGCCCGAGAGGAGGGAGGGAGAAGAAGAGAACGCAACCGACGCGGGCGGAGCGAGCGGAGGACGGGCGGCGAGCGACGCACCACCATGAGCCCGCCGACGGCGCGCGCGCCCGCGGGGGCGGCGCCGATCGGGTTCGCCCGCGCGCCGCGCGCGGCCGCGGCGCCCGCGACGCTCGCGATGCGACGGAGCATCGCGCGTTCGGTTCGCGGAAGCCTGCGTGCGCCCCGCGAAGGTGGGTGCGCGCGACGGAATACCCTAGCGACGGATCGCGGCGTCATCACACAGGACCGAGAGCGAG
>MDSW01218577.1_pt1 | contig 13010 bp, 13 predicted proteins | sample 811171 | NCBI WGS metagenome assembly MDSW01 (sample SAMN05326641, study PRJNA326480) | marine metagenome | isolation source: seawater | place: Atlantic Ocean: North West | collected 2012 | reverse complement strand
TTCAGGGCTAATCCATTCCGGGCGCCCGTAGAATCTACGCCACCTAACGGGGCTTTTATCTCTATGTTCGGGCCTCCGTTTTTCGACTGGACCACCATGCTGCCCAATGTGGGCGAGATCATGAATGCGGTGAAGACGCAGCAGCAGCAGCCGGGGGGGTCCGGGTTCGCGAAGGATCTTCTGATTCTGTTTGCGGGGGGCTCTCTCACGGGCGGCCCACCCTCCACCCGGCAGCAACAGGACGCGTTGCAGGGGGCCAGTGGTACGACAGCGAGCCCGGCGTACTCTGTAAGTGAACTACTACTGCCTAGTGGGGTAACAAAAGACGTTTACATGAACATTGGTGGGGGTGACAGCCACGATCGGCGCGTCTCCAACGGGTGGAACCAGAATGACTTTATTCTCTTTGACCTGGCTGACATCCTGAGCAAAATCAAAGCGATGGGATATACTGGAATTTGCTTCGATCTGGAGTCTAGCGACCTAGACCCAACCCCGCCCCCCCAACCCCCCAACCCCCCCACCTGCACCAGTGGTAGCTGCTCCACTTCCGACTGCAAGCCGGACACGAAGCAGCCACCCGCCAGCGGCAGCCACCCGCCGCTCGGGGAACAGCTCATCGGGGCATTCAAGGCTGTGAAGAAACAGGGTATGAAGGTCATGCTTACTACTCAATACTTCTTTGGGGACCAATTGAAGTACGGGCGGCTTATCCCCGGCCTGCTCGCCGAGACTACTGACGATGGACAGCCGCTTATCGACATCTTAGCGCCCCAGCTCTATGCCTGCTCGTTGCCTGCACCATGGTGTTCGCTCTCGCTGCCCGCGCTCACGGACGCGGACTGGAGCAATAAAAATGCTATTTGCGAGCGCTCCAACTACGTCAGTGCGTTCCCGCCGGATTCCGGCACAGGAACAGCGCTGATGCCCGTTGTCAACTGCGCCACCACGTACGAGGAGCTTACGGCAGCATTCAAAGCCACACTCATCACGCCCCATCCCCCTTCCCCGGAGGGCATGATTTACTATTTATTTGGAGAAAAGTGCCCGGAGGGCACCGCATGCGGTGACGAGACGGATTGTCTGTGCCCTTGCGCCAGCTAACGCTCTTAATCCGAATGGCACAGAACCCAGATCCAGATTTTGTTGTAATGTGCACAGTTGCACATTACATACCTAGTGGAGGCGCGCTTTCCGAGATCATGTCGATGACTCGATCCAGACTGAGAGCGACTAGTATTCAGATGTCAAAGTACGATTACCCCCTCTTTCGTTAAGATACTGCATTTGCTCCGGGGTCACGCAAACGCATCCCGTGGATGTGCTATAAGTGCTGGCGCTGCAACATCCGGGCTTGGAAGGGTTTTGCGCGAATATGTCTAGCTCTCCTTTCTTCAGCGGGACCTTCAGACCCTGGCTGTTCGCTTCGAGAGGTGTGTACCAGGTGGAATAGTCTCCCGGGGGACCGACCATCGCCGGTCCAGCGCTCGGTACGCCGTGTTGCATGTCGTACTTCAGGGGCGCCCCGACCCACCCTTCCTTAAGGTGGTGGTGATGTGGGTGGTGGCGATGGTGCTTTGTATGCGAATGGGATATCGCCATGTGGTGTACACCCAAGGCAATCGCGGCACCGACAACTGCGCATATGAGAACGACACTAAGGCGTGTTGGGCTTCCGAGAATGGTGAGCTTGGCGGGGGGAGCCATCTTCGTCTATAGAAATGCCTCAGATAAAAAGTTGCGGCTGGGAGGGCTGTGCGTCCAGGTACTGCTCGATGCCATGATCATAGTGATGCACCAGTACACCGTCGGCGTAGTACCTCCCGTTGTCCACCACGAGCTGGTACTCAACGCAGGTCGATTGCAGTATCCTTGCAACGCCCACGCATCTGCCTCCGCCCATCAACTTCATGCCAGGCTCAGCCTCGCTCAGCCGAATATTCGATCGATCGGACAGCACAACCGTTGTATCGGCGGGGTGTGTCTTAACCAGCAGGCGACGTAGATCGTCTCCGGTCCAGTTCGCGCCCAGCGGCGCTCGCTCGGAGAGGCGCTGCATATCATCGTCGTCGATGTCGTCCCAGTCCGCGAACTCAAGGCCGTTAATGGGAATGCGTTTGGATGTGGTAACCAGGCAATACACGTACTTCGGATGGTGCCCCCTGAACGCAGTCGCGTCTTCGTGCTCCCGTGCAGGAATCCATCCGCGCGTGGCGTGTAGCACGGAGTGGTTGCCGGTGACGGTAACTCCCTTCAGGACAACAATATCTTGGCCCTGGGCCGACAGTCTGAATGTCCCGGTGACCGTTCCTCCGCGCTCCAGTTGGTCTCCCACCTCGATGTCCTTCAGGGGGACCCGCCCTTTCCCGCGAACGTCTAGGGGAGTGGATCCAGCAAAACACGTCGGCATACTTGGCGCGTTCTTGCTCGGGCTTGGGGAAAAGAACTGATGGTGGCTAGAGTGCACGTCGTCGAGTATGCTCTTTACGATGAGGAAGGGGATGAGAATGAGAAGAAAGATGGCCGTGTCCAAAGCGAACGGAATCCAGAACACCGGGAAGAAGTCGGCAGCTATCATGAGCACCACCATCACAACTGCGAGTGCAATCAAGATGACCACGACTATGCTCAGAAGGTTGAGCAGCGCAGAGAATATAGTGAGGAACCCTCCTGTGCCCAAAAAGGCGCTGCCGACCAGCATGCCCGTAGCCTTTTTGAGAAGGTCTCTTAAGGTGACGGTGAAATGCTGCATTGGGATGTTCATGGCGAGGATTCGCCCCATGATGTCCTGGAGCATGTCGGCCATGGAGTTCCGCAGCTTATCGAAAAGCGCTCGAATTGCCTGAATCGCAGCAAGAAGAGCCTCGAAAAGCGCCATGATGATCTGCATGACAAGCATTAGAGGAATCAGGAGAACCTGTACCAAGTCGACCACGATCTTCATGATGGCCCCGGCGAAGTTCTCGGCAGTGGCCTCCATGGCAGATTGCCCATCGCCCTTGTGGACGTGGCCCGCGATGGGCATGTAGAGAGGATTGTACCGGTGCTCCACCCAGTCTGCTCGCAGGCTCGCGTAGAAGGCCTGAAGCTGCGTGTGGAACGCATGGGCAAGAACAAGAAAGGTAACTATGACGACTATCCAGACGTCCTGCCCGTATCGATCGAAGAAGCCAGCTTTGTCATACTCAGCTGCCAGTCTTTCTCGTATGGCCGCCGGCACGGCTTTATAGTCGGACGAACCAGTCGCCATCGGATGTATACTACCACCAGAAGATCAAGCAATGTCCTTGGACTTGGAGCCGTTGTTGTCCTCCCAGTCATGGAATACCCAGCTGCCTAACGGAATTGTGTGGTCAGATGTAATCAGACAGTACAGAGTAGGATACGGCGCCTGAGCGAGCTTGGCGCCTGTCTTGACGGGACAGAGTTCCCGGACTGCGACATAGTCTTTCACTGCTGGGTCGTACACGAGGTGGCTCCCGCTGACCACGACGTCCTCGTCGTCTTCACCCCCGGGCAAGGTGTACATGGCCTCGAGAGGTTGGCCATCGCCGCGAGTATTCCCAATCTCCATAACCGCACACACTTCCGCACCCGACTTCAGAGTCGCGCCAGGCTTGAGACCATCCATCCGTGCTCGACTCCCGTCTACCAGGCGCACTTTGGTGCAGGGAGCAAAGCATAGACCACGCATAAGTCCACCAGGTGGTCCCTCCCACACAGCGCTAAGTCCCTTGGTCGCGGTCTCTACGAAATAAACCACGGTGGCGATGGCTCCCAGCAACTTGCTAATGAGATCCTTCAGGTTGATGAATAGCTTCTGCACCTCGATCATTAGATTCAGGAATATGCCGAATACGCTCTGCGTGATGGTGGCCAGGTTGGCTCGCACGTTTGCGAACATACCCCGGGAGGCCCCGACCGATCCGGTCAGGGACCCACCCAGGCCTCCGGTAGGAGCGGACGAGCCAAACGAAGGAGCACCAGTGAAGACGCTTAGGTTCTGCGAGAAAGGAGCCGTCAAGAGGGAGCCTGCACTTGACATCATCCCCGAAATGCACTCTGAGAAGTTAGTCACAGGGTCGTGCCCAAAGGTGGCAGCGAACGGCATGACAGCTGGGTTGCACCTGTACTCGGGCCAGTTGTTTTTGATCCTGTCCACGCCAGCCGAGGCCATGTTGGCCATGAGAACCCCTACGAATACCAGAATAACCAGTACGGCCTGCGTGATGTAGGAGGCTTTCATTGTTAGATAACCGTGTGATTATTTCCCTTAATCTAGAGCCCACCTATCTCTTTCCGCCTTTCCGCCTGCGCTTGAACGCCTCTAATTCCGCCTTGAGCGCCGCGACCTCTGCTTTGCATCTGTTAGGAGTTTTGCTGGGAGGGTAGCAGGCGTACTTTTCCCCTGCTCCCTCGCAGATGCATGGCTTCTGGAACTTCGTGCCCGTGCGCCACACCCCTCCCAGCAGCCGCTCCCTCCGCTTCCGCGTGCGCACCCTGGCTGCCCGTCGTCTCGATCTGTTCGCCTTAGCCGAGCGCGAGCGACCGCCTCTCCGTCTCGGCCTGAAGCGTGGCTTCCTCCTCCGTCGCGTTGCCCTCCTCCTTCGCCCACGTTGTCTAGTTCTCCTTCGATTGGAGCGCCTCCGCCTCCCGCCGGCCTGACTATGATGGGGATCGGCCGGGTTGCCGGCAGCGTACACAGCCGAGTCTCCGGATGCGCTCACCTTAGCGCCCGCCAGGTGTTTGGAGCCTTGTAAGCTTTGGGCGTTGCTGCCAACTAGCGGCTGCCCGCCTAGGTTGGGTGAGGAAGGGAACTGGGGTATGGTGATTTGGTTCGGGTTGCATGTCTTCTCTCCACACACGGCTCCCCCGTGGAGATTACGGTTTGCCTTCATCTGCTGTTTCACCGAGAATGCGCTATTTGCCTGAGACTGGCTTGCCGGGCTCTGGGCCCCGTGAGTGTACCCGTGGGTCCGCATGGGTTCGACTAACCCACTATGGGCCTGACAGGAGTCAGGGTGGCCAGACAGACCCGCATGATGGTTACGCTCTCCCCCTGAGTGGCGTTTGCTCCGACGAACCATTTACGTACACCGGAGAAAATCAAACGCGCTTGGCTCAGGCGTTGATTATCTAATGTCCTTCCACAGGCATGGATAACGGAGACCGACTTCAGCTTGAGAAAATGATTCAAGCGAACAATGTGGTCGACTGCACCGAAGACATACGTCGGAAAGGCCATAGCAGGCCAATCCGCGAGGACGTCAGGCGCATGGTGAGCCTGAGGAAACAGTACTCGCGGTTAAGGTCAAGCAACCCCGATCAGTACGACAAGATCCTCGTTTCGCGATGCAACTTCATCTTCACTCACTACACCGACATCTTCAACAAGGTGAAGAAAGAGGAGCTTAACTTAGACACACTGTGGGCGCTCCTAGATGTGCTGGAGAAGATTGAGGCGGGGCAGCTTGACCAGCACACAGGGGCGTATGAGGTAGGGACGCTGCTGAAGAAGATGTACGTGGACGCAGCCTTGACCAAAGCCAATCGTTTGGACGAGAAGCACGCAGGTGGGCCCGTCCGGGGGAAGGTGAACAAAACACTCACCTGGCGCCAGTATAAGGCCACCCGTGAGCGCGCGAATTGAGCAGCGGAGGCGCGGGAGGTGGCGGTCGTATGTCCTTCACGCTGGTGGTCCTCGAGTCCGCAGCGAAGTGCGGAAAGGTGGAAGGGTTTCTGGGGGCGGGCTATAGATGCATGGCATCGTACGGCCATATCCGCGAGCTAAAAGGATTAGAGTCGATACAGTCTGCTCCCGGCGGAGCGCTGTCCCTCGCCTACTCTATAATTCCGGGTAAGGCCAAGCGGGTAACGGCTCTACGCTCAGCTGCCAAGAAGGCGTGTGACGTCATTCTTGCTACGGACGATGATCGCGAGGGCGAGGCCATAGCATGGCATGTTCGTGAAGTGTTGCGACTGGGGCCAGCAACCAAGCGCATTGTCTTCAACGAGCTCACCCGCACCGCTCTCGTTGAGGCAGTTACCCGACCGCGTCCTGTGGACATGGACCGCGTGGCAGCCCAACAGGCCCGAGAGGTAATCGACTTGACCGTGGGTTATCGGGTTTCTCCGGTGCTCTGGGCGAAGATCTCGAGGCGGACCGCGAAGGGCCTATCAGCTGGCAGATGCCAGACACCTGCCCTTAGACTCGTAGCAGACAACGACGCTGAGGTTAAAAACGCGACCACGAGGACCGTATATGCCGTCTCCGGAAGATTCACCAGGCTAAACCTGGTGTTCAAGCTAGACAAGGAGATCGACGATCAAGGCTCGGTAGAGAGGTTTATGGGGGCTCTACCCGCTCATGAGCCGTTCGAGTTCCAGAGGGGGATGGTGCGCAAATACCATGAACATCCACCGAGTCCCTTTACAACCAGTGTATTGCAGCAAACTGCGTCCAGTCAGCTCGGAATGGCCCCAAAGCGAACGATGTCGGTCGCTCAGAAGCTGTACGAAGGGGGGCATATCACCTACATGCGCACGGACAGCCGTAGACTAGCTCCAGAGTTTGTAGGTGCGGCGGTGGGTCTAGTAACTCTCTCTTATGGAGAGGAGTATGTAGGGAAGGACGCTACCAAGCTTAGCGGAGGCGAGTCCAGCTCAGGCGCACAAGACGCCCATGAGGCTGTTCGGCCTACACACGTAGGCCGCCGCTCCCTGCCCGAGGACTGCGAGCCAGCGGAGAGGCGCTTATACCAGCTCATATGGAGACGTGCGGTGGCGGCATGCATGGCGGACGCCGTGGAGAAGCGGTTCAAGGCAACCGTGGCGGCGCCAATGGAGCATAAGTTCTGCTATACAGCCTGCTCGACTGTGTTTCCGGGATGGAAGGCTATACTCGATGAAACACCGTCATCCGAGGCCTACTCTCTCCTCCAGCACCTCAATACCGCTTCCCCCCTTCCGCCCACCACGGTGGATGCGCAGGTAAGTGTCCGCGGCGGAAAAACGCGATACACCCAGGCAAGCCTAGTTAGGAAACTGGAAGGCCTGGGCATCGGGCGACCTTCAACCTTCGCCTCGATCGTAAGTCGGATCGAGGAGAGGGGGTACGTTCGTGTTGGGGATGTTGCCGGGACAAAGCAGGAATGCAAAGAGTACCGATGGGAGACCGGGTGGTCGGTATTCGAGTCATCCCTGGTCGAGCGCACATTCGGAGGTGAGAAGAAGAAGTTGATTCTGCAGCCTCTCGGCAAGGAGGTGATCGGTCTTCTCGAGGAAGGCTTCGCCCAGTTGTTCGAGTATGAGTACACGGCTAGCATGGAGCGGGACCTGGACTTGATCTCGTCTGGGGACAAGAGCCGCGACGAAGCCTGCGCATCCTGCGCTAACACGGTGTCACGGCTCGTGGGTGAGGCAGGCGGCACTGAGAAAGGGGGCATTCAGATAGACCGTGCGCATCATTACATTGTGGGTAAGCACGGTCCGGTCATCAAGCATACGGACGAGCAAGGGGTCGTGTCGTTCAAAGGCGTTCGCTCGGATATCGATCTCGACAGACTCAAATCCGGGGGATACGCGCTCGACGATCTCCTCCTCCACCAGATTGGCCCTCGCTCCTTAGGCGTCCACGAAGGGCAATCAGTCACCCTCAAGGTGGGTCGCTACGGGCCTTACATAGAGTGGAATGGGGCCAGGCGCTCCGTCCCTGCATCGGCCGGCGCTCCTGGCGAGATCACGTTGGAGCGCGTCCTTCCTTTGATCACAAATGCGGGGACCGGCCCAATTCGACCGCTCGACCAGTGCACGAGCATTCGTGCAGGGCCGCACGGTGATTACGTCTTCCACAAAAAGCCCGGTTGGAAGCGACCAAAGTTTATCCCCCTAACAGGTTTCATTAAAGAGAACGGCCCCAACTCGTACCGGGACTGTCCTCTGGAGCTCATCACAACCTGGCTGGAAAACAGACACGGAATCACTTGTACAGCGGAGGGATCCGGACGCGGTACTGCCGGTGGATCTCGTCGCGGAGCTGGACGAGCTCGAGGGTCAGGTCGAAGGGGGCGCCGCGGAAATTAACTAGGCGTCCATCGTGGTGGCGCAGCTTGAACTTGAGTTTTCGGATATTCTCGAGAGGAGGCTCGAACTGTTGTACGTTCTGGAAGCCCTGCTGATCCGGATCAATGATTCTTTTTCCGAAATCGGTTGTGAATGCGACTTTTGCAAATGCGGCGTTCACTACCCCGCCCCCGCTCCGGTTGAACGTGGATGAGGTGCGCAAGTTCTGCTCGGCCAGTTCGTCGTACATGTTGTACTTATCGATCTCAATGTAGAATGCAGTGTCACCCTGGACCCGGCTGGCCGCTGGGCACGGTGCGGCAATGTAGTAGTCGTTCCGTGCACACCAAGCCGCGCAGCAATCCTGGGTGGGGGACGAGGAGCACGCACCGTAGTTGGGGTCGGTTATCTTGGTCCGCCACCCAAAAACGATGGGGTCCTTCGCCCGGATGGAGCTAACAGCTTCACGTTCATTGAACCCGAGATACCACCCGAGCCCCCACTTTGTACACCGGGTCCATGCGAGAGGCGCGACCTCTACGCTTCGTCCCCAGCAGATGTCGCTCGCGCAGGGTGGCGGTGCCGGAACGGTGGGATCTGTTGGAGCGTTCGTGGGCGGGGTGTATCTGTTTTGTAGATCAAATCGGAATGTGACTTGCGCAGGGCTGTTCTCCCCCGAGAACTTAAACCAGAATCGGAGGCCTACCTTGTCGAAGAACACCTCCGTATGCTCGAGGGCTTTAACACTCCTGAATCTGCACTGGAGCTCCTGGGCCAGCTCGTACGGGGTGTAGGTGCCCTCCTGTATCTGTATCTCGTACGGCACATGTTTGGTGCCCTCCAACACGTCAATCCACATCTTGGTGTTCTGGGCCTCGCGAGAGAAAACGTACACGTTCTCGGCAAAAGTAACGTTGACGAGGCGCATCGACTGAACGTTCGTGATTGGCTCCGGCAGGTCGACCTCGAAAAGACTGGCACTCGGCCACTTGCAACTATCTCTGTCCTCGGAATGGAGCGTTATCAGCCTCTTCACTGCTACGTAGTTCTGCTGTCTCCCCTGGAGAACGTGACTGTTACCGAGTACCAGATTGTTGTTCTCCATCTCTGTGCTGTTACTAACGTGGGAGAAAAAATAACCCCGCTATGTACACATGACGGAAGCAGATGACTCCTATGTGATGGTGGCCTTGGGCGGCCTCGCTCTTGTAGGTCTCATGGTACAGTTCTTCTTTGGCGGCGAGACCACTAGCGATGGGAGTAGCGGACCTGCGAGTGCCACGGTGTGGGGCTACGGTCTGGTAGCTCTATCGGTGGCCTGTCTCATGTTCGTGTCTTTCGCTCTCACGAACAGAATCCAGCAGGAACACCTCAAGCAGCCGCCGGTCAAGTTCGCCTGGACCCTCATCCAGCAGTCGACTCCCTTGTTGCTCCTGCTCGTCGTCGTGGCGTGGATCGCGGGTCTGAACATGAACTATTGGGAACGTATCAACAAGGGCGAGGTACCCGCCGAATATAACCAGTTCGCAACCTTGTCTTCGATCATGACTGCAGTCGAGATTGTTTTGCTGATGAAGTGGTTGAATGAGGTGACCAAGGCCGCAAACGACCATAGCGGGGCGAGTGGAGCAGAGAGTAGGGAGATGATGAAACGAGTCGCGCAGGGGAACCAGATGCGCTATATAAGCTATCTGATTAGCATCGTCAACATGGTGTTTGCCGGGATGATGACCGTTGTTCTGAAATATTTCTCGACCGACGGCTAACCAGGCCGCACCTCCATGAACTTGTATGTGACTCCGTACTCGGCGTCGGTTTCCCAGACGCCAGACATCTTAAGAACGTATATGCATTTCCGGCGATCGCAGCATGCCTCTGGACTATCGGAGAATAGCTTGAATGCGCCTAATCGCAGCTGGTCCGCAATGCGATAGACGGGCGTCTTGCCGCGTGGTCCTGACTGCAGGAGCACGAGTCGTTCGAGAGCTACCAGCTCGGCTATTCCCGCTTCACTCTTCTCGACGTCCACGAGGCACTTGTACTTATTGAAGTACTGTTCTACTCTGGCCGCATGGAGGCGGGCTCGAATATGGAGGCCATTGAGAGCCACGACACCGTCCGAATAAAGAAGCCGAATGAAGTTCGACTGCTCCATGACGGTGTTCTTGACTGGAGGCTGAGTGAGGATGTACTCGCCTCTAACCTCCTGAGCGTCCATGACTAGGTGCATTCTAGAGGTGGCGCCTCAATCCTTAGGCGCTATTACGGACAGCCCATACTGCGGCGAGTTCTTCGGCCGACATGTCCCCGACGTGCGTCATGTCGGTGATGGCGGTGTGCGCGTCAGAGACGATCCTCCTTACCTCCTTCCTCACACGGTCTAAGTGCCTAGTCCACATCTCGGCCAGGAGCGGGTGGGTTGAACGCATACTGTCCATCCTCATCCGTGCGTCGTCTAGAGCGTCCATTCTTCCATCCTCCCAGGAGAATAAAGCGAGCATGCACAACGTACCCAATGGCGTCGCGATGCCAGCCCTGGCCTGACCTAGATAGAGTCCTTGGTGAGCCCCTACATCCGGATCGAATTGGGTACATAGACACGTTTCCCCGGCGCTTAGAGGACATGCCGCACCTTGTGTTCCACGGCCCTCCGAACTCGGGGAAGTACACCCTGTCGCTTTGGACTGCGGCTGGATTCAGCTCGAACAGCATGGGGACCGAAAAGAAGCTGGCAGTGGCAGTGGACGGCGGGCGCCGGACCCAGTTCGTGCGATGCAGCGACATTCACTTTGAGGTGAATCTAGACGCGGGAGAATGCATAGACCGTGCGCAGTGGGAAGCAGTACACAGCGCAGTGTGCGCGGCTGCGCTGGCGCGTCCATCCAAGTCCGCAATAGTCATATGCAGGGGCGTCGACAAAGCTTCTGCCGAGCTGCTGGCTGTGTTCTTCAGGTACATGCAGCCCGTGAATCAGACCGCATGCGTCCGTTATTTCCTCGTCACGGAGAACCCGTGCGCTATCCCGTTTCAGGTCCGGGTCAGATGCCAATTCATTTCGGTTCCGGAGCCGAGTGATGCAAGACGGAGCGCATGTGCACTTATCGACCGGCCCAGGCGCTCGTTGGAGCGCACTGCCGCGACCGTCTTAGCCGGCGGCATACGGGAGCTGCGCGATAAAGGGAATATAATGGGGGTGCGCACCGCAATCTACAATGGCCTCACGCGGAACGTGGACACCGGGTGGTGGGTGTACCATCTAATCCAGGAGCTGTCCCCCCGAGACGAGAAAGACTGTCTCAGAACCGTTCGAGAGTTCTACAGTAGCAAAGGTAGAGGCTACCGGCCCGTTTATCATTTAGAGCGGTTGGCACTGGCACTTGCAACGGTAGAATGAATGTCGATGAGGCAAAATTACTGCTCGAGGTGGACAAACCGCTGTGCAGTGACAACATTCGCCGCCAATATCGGCGCGCGGCGCTCAGATGTCATCCTGACAAGGGAGGCTGCGCAGAATCATTCAGGCGCGTGTGCACAGCCCACGATGTCCTCCAGAATGCAGTCGGCGTGAAGGAGACTGCGGAGCGTGACTACAGTTCTCTCGTAAGGGAAGTTCTTGGTAGCGTGTTTGTTCCATCTGCAGGGAGTCGAAGCATCGTGGACCTACTGTGCGATATCGCCACGGGGTGCCGCAGGGCGGCTGGGACTGTGGCCGCTATCAGGGACCTAGACGGGCCCGCTTGCTCGCGCGCGTTGGCGTTCCTAGAGAGGCATGCTTCTCTTCTGCGGATCCAGCCCTCCTCTATCCGGGATCTAAGGCGCGAACTAAAATCCAGAAGTCAGAGTCCTGCTCCTCCGACCTACGTGATTCATGCCCATCTCGAACAGATGCTCGAGGGGCGCATATACAAGCTTCAACATGGAGGCGAGGAGTTCATGGTCCCGCTGTGGCACGAACAGCTAGTATTCCCCGCAGCCGATGGAGAGATAAGCGTGAGGTGCGAGCCGACTCTGCCCGATGGCGCATACATGGACGAATACAACGATCTACACGTTCCAGTGGCGGCCGCCGCGGGGACCGTGTTGGCTGAAGGCAGCCTGGTGGTGTCCATTCCGGGCACAAGGTTAGAGGTGCCGGCCCAGCGGCTCCGTCTGGAGGAAAAACAGTCATACCGACTGCGAGGGGTCGGATGCCCCAGGATCGACATCAAGGATGTGTACAACGATACAGTGAAGGCCGACGTCGTGGCTCATATCACTCTAAGGTAGTACTTAGTAGGTGTCCAATCGTGTGAGGCGCCCGGTGGCCTCCGCTGCATCGAGCAGAGTTTGTATGTTCTCCAAGGTGAAGAGCAATAGTCGTCTCTTGCGACTTCCGAGCGAGATACTTGCGGCCTTGGGTCCAAACCACTCAGTGTATCCGCCCACCGTGGCATACTTCCTTCTTCTCACCTCCCATCGGACGTCCCGAGTCAGTATTTCGACGAGATCTGAAACGGCGTAGGAGCGAAAAGCTGATGTCAAGTCCTCGGGCGCCCGCTCACCTCTGTTATCGTACACAGTAAACCTCGTAAGTTGGGGATCTCCACCGGTCACCACATAGGTCCATAGCTCCCGGGCCCAGGCCTTGTTCTCGAGCGCCGCAACGATCCTGTCGCACGCGGCCACCTCGGCTTCCCGTTCGCAGTTCGCCCTCGCTGTCGCATACTCGCGCAACAAGACCCACTCATCGGGGATCCGTCTGTAGCTCTTAGCCAGAAGGCGGGCGCTCCTGGAGCGACGGGTGCTTTTCACGCTGTGCCCTACTCCGGATGCGTCTACGACGTCTGTTTTCTCGCTGCTCACTCTACGCCCGTTACATCTATGCGCAAACTCTGACTCTACTAAGAGTCCAAAGGTTGCCCCACGTCTTCCTGCTTCCTGCATGGCGTTGGACGGGATCGAGGCGGGCG
>MDSW01163098.1_pt1 | contig 13010 bp, 12 predicted proteins | sample 811171 | NCBI WGS metagenome assembly MDSW01 (sample SAMN05326641, study PRJNA326480) | marine metagenome | isolation source: seawater | place: Atlantic Ocean: North West | collected 2012 | reverse complement strand
TATTTGGATTCAGATTCGGTTTTTGGAGTTAAAGATAGCCTAATAAGTGAATATGTTCTTATCAACGATGAAAATAAGGCTAAAGAGAAAGGGATGAAAAATCCATATTTTGAGCTAGAGTTTAATTTTATTTTAGAAAGTGAATAGTATTAAAAATAGTTAATAAATTATTACTTATTCAGTCAAAATTGCTAGGAAAAACTATTAAATAAATGGAAGATTAACTAATTGGGCATTTATTGTTTTGTCTGACTTTAAAACCTTAACTTCTTCTCCAACAGAGCAATCTACTGAAATTAATGCAAAACCAATATTTTTTTTCAACCTTTTAGACCATACGCCACAAGTCATATCACCAACTTTATTTTTACCTGATAAAATATCATACCATTGCCCATGGGACTCAGATTTTTGTTCATTATCAAGAATTATACCAAGTTGATGCCTTTTAGGTCCTTCTTGTTTGATTCTTCTTAGCTCTTTAATCCCAATAACATCATCATCCAAGTCAAGATCTAAATATTTACCAAGTCTTACTTCAAAGGGATTAGTTGAGTCATCAGTATCACCTCCCCAAGATAAAAGCCCACTCTCTATCCTTTCTGAAACATTTGGATAGCCAGGGCCTATATCCCAAACTTTGCCTGCTTCACGAACTATCTTCCAAAGATGCTTCCCTTTGTTGCGGTCTAAGAGGTATAATTCGTAACCTCCTTGTTTAGACCAGCCAGATCGAGCAATTAAAATAGGTATGCCGTCAATAGTTGCCTCTTCAAACCAATGATATTTTATTTCTTTAACCCAATCTCCAAAAATTGAAGAAATTACATCTACCGCCTTAGGGCCCTGAACGGCAAGGGGAGATGCGTCTGCTTCATTAATTTGAACATTGAATTTTCTTTCATTGGCTATAGCTCTTGACCAAAACAAAATATTAGAGTCAGCTATAGAAAGCCAAAACTTTTGATCATTGTGTTTTAATACCACAGGATCATTAATAATAACTCCATCATGATTGCATATTGGAATATATTTTCCCTGCCCTTCAGAAAATTTAGATAAGTCTCGGGGGCAAAGAACTTGAGTTAGTTTTTCAGAATCTGGACCTTTAATTTCAATTTGCCTTTGACATGCAACATCCCACATTGAAACACTATTGATTAATCGCCAATATTCCTCCTCAGGATTTCCATAACCTGTTGGCAAAAACATATTATTATATGGATAAAAACTTTTAACACCTTCCTCAACAATAGCATCATGGAAAGGCGATCTTTTTATTCTTGGGCTCTGAGTAAATTCAAACAAAACATCTCCTCATAATTTCATTAAATAACAAAAACTATTTATAATTTCAAAAGTCAAATATTCTCTTATACTAACTTCTATGTCCTTAACCATTCTTTTCCTAATTTACTTATTCCCAGTTTCGGGATTAAGTTGAAGTTTTAACAACTATATTAATTTAATCAAAGGTAAAAAATGAAAAAATATATTGATCTCTCTATACCTCTTGAAGTTGGAATTCAATCAGACCCTGAAATGATGTTACCAGAAATAACCTATTTAAATCATAAAGAAACAGCGGAGCAAGTTTGTTCTTTTTTTCCAGGCCTCAAAAAAAATCAACTACCTAATGGTGAGGGTTGGGCTATAGAGTTTTTAAAAATTGCTACTCATAATGGAACTCACTTAGATGCCCCTTATCATTATGCATCCACCATGGACAAGGGAAAAAGAGCTATTACAATAGACGAAGTGCCTCTAGAATGGTGTTTTAATCCTGGAGTTAAATTAGATTTTCGTCATCTTGAAGATGGTTATGTTGTTACTCCAGATGATATTGAAAAAGAATTAAAAAGAATAAACTACTCTATTAAACCTCTTGATATAATTTTAATTAATACTTCCGCTGGAGACTACTATGGTAAACCTGAATTCCTTTCAAAAGGTTGTGGTATGGGAAGAGATGCAACCTTGTATCTTACAGAGAAAGGTGTAAAGATCACTGGTACTGATGCTTGGAGTTGGGACGCTCCATTTATTCATACAGCAAATGAATTTAAAAAAACCAAAAATTCATCATTAATTTGGGAAGGTCATCGATCTGGAATGGAAATTGGATATTGTCATATAGAGAAATTAACAAATCTTTCAAAACTTCCTCCTTTTGGTTATGAAATTTCTTGTTTTCCTTTTAAAATCAAAAAAGCATCAGCAGGCTTTATTAGAGCAGTTGCAATATTTACAAACTAATTATTTCAAGGAAACCAATGGCTATAAAAACAAAAAAAGTTATAATTACATGTGCTATTACTGGAGGCATTCATGTCCCAACTATGTCAGAATATTTACCACTTACACCTGATGAAATAGCAAAACAATCAATTGAAGCAGCAGAATCAGGAGCATCAATAATTCATCTTCATGCAAGAGATCCAGAAACAGGAAAACCTTCATCAGATCCTGATTTATTTATGCAGTTTTTATCTAGAATAAAGCAATCAAGTGATGCCGTTCTAAATATCACTACAGGTGGAGGGCTACAAATGACTGTAGAACAAAGGCTTGCTGCCCCTCTAAAAGCTGAACCCGAGATGTGTTCCCTCAACATGGGTTCAATGAATTTCGCTTTATTCCCTATTGCCTCTAAGTTTGACACATGGAAACATAGCTGGGAAAAACCTTTTCTAGAGGCAAGCAAAGATTTTATTTTTAGAAATACATTTGGTGATATTGAATATATCTTGAAACACTTGGGTGAAGGTTGTGGGACTAAATTTGAGCATGAATGTTATGATATAGGACATTTATATAATCTAGCTTATTTTGTTGATGCAGGCATCATTAAACCCCCTTTCCTAATTCAATCTATTTTTGGAGTTCTTGGAGGCATTGGTGCAGAAATGGACAATGTTATGTTCATGAAGCAAACAGCTGATAGATTATTTGGCAATGAATACATATGGTCCGTTTTAGCAGCAGGCAGATTTCAAATGCCTTTTGTTACTCAAGCAGCTATGTTGGGAGGTAATGTAAGAGTAGGTTTAGAAGATTCAATTTATTTGGGCAAGGGTGAGCTTGCAAAGTCTAATGCTGAACAAGTAAAAAAAATCAAAAAAATTCTTGAAGAATTAGGAATGGAAATAGCAAACCCTGAAGACACTAGAAAGATACTTAATTTAAAAGGATCAAATTTAGTAAAATTTTAATTTTATTAGACAATAATCAACATAATAATATTAATATTTACAATAGTTTTTTTAAAGTTAAACGATTGATATATTAATCATCAAATTTTTGAGCAATAACTTCTATTTCAACTAAAAATTCAGGTTTGGTAAACCCTGAAACAATTAAAAGTGTCGAAGCTGGTTTAATCAATACATCTTTTAGAAAATGATCTCTAACTTTCATATAATCATTAAAATATTTTCTATCAGTTACAAAAGCGCTTAATTTCAGAATATCATCAAGGGAAAAATCTGCTTCTTGGATAATTGATCGAATATTTGAAAAACATAATTCTGTTTGCTCAATAAATTTTGTGGGAATTACGCCTTCTTTTGTAATCCCAAGTTGTCCTGAACTTATCAATAATCCAGTTTTTTGATTAAAAATAGCATGCGAGTATTTCCCAAATGGCTGATATATGTTTGAAGGATTTAAAGAGTTTTTTTCTTTAGGCAAGATTTGATTCTCCAAACTAGAACTTATTTTATACTAGAAAAATAATTTGAGACTTGAGTTAAAAATTTTTCTCTGTCTAAATTGGTTGAATGATTCATATCATAAAGTTGCAACCATTTAAATTTACAGTAATTATTAAAAAGGATCTTATACCCCTTAAATAACATACTCTTTCCCGGGTTACCAATAAACCAAAGCCACCAACGAGGAGAACCAGATGTTGTTACTACACAAAATCTTTTAATATGTTTCAATTTCCCTTTAACAAGCCCTTGTTTTCCAGAAGAAATTTCGAAAGCAACGTTTGGCAACCAAACTCGTTCAAGCCAACCTTTAAGAAGTGCTGGTGGACCATACATCCATGTAGGAAAAACAAAGACTAAACCTTCGGCCCAATTCAAAGCATCTACATGCTTTTGCAATAATGATATATTTTTCTCGGTTTCATCGATGTAGCTGTTCCACTCATCTAAACTCATTACTGGATTGAAATTTTCTCTGTATAAGTTTACTACTTTGACTTCATTACCAACTTTTAATAAAGCATCTTTAATTTGATTAAATAGGGCAGCACTATAACTTTTTTCACTTGGGTGACAAAAAACAATTAAAAAACGCACTGCCCTAAATCTATATTATTTTAACTTTGCCTTAATATCTAAACCATGCCCTTTATTAACAAATTGATCAGTTGCAACTTTATTAATATCTACTGACCCTTCTTCAATAATTCCAGAGTCTATAGAAAGCTGATGAAAAGCTTTTACACGGTTCATATCCATAGCACCAATACCTTGAGTTAATGCATCTCCAACATCAATGATCCCAAGTTTCTCAAACTGAGCCATTTCTTTATCCAACTTTTCTTTGGTCATTTCTGGATTATCTTTCATAATTAATGCATAAGCAGCTGATCGATCTCCATAAAGAAAATTATTCCAACCTTCAATAGATGCGTTGACAAATCGCTGAACAAGATCTGGGTTTTTTTCAACCATTTCTGATCTAGCCTCTATAGTTGTTGAATATGTTGTCCAGCCATGATCTGCTAAAAGAAATGTTTGAGGTTTTGCTCCAGCTGCGGCTGCATAAAGTGGTTCTGCTGTTCCATAAGCTTGTTGAACCATTTTTTCATCTTGTAAAAATTGTGCAAGGTTATAAGCATAAGGTTTAACCTGTTCATCTTTAAAACCATGCGCATTCACCATCCATTTCCAAAAACTAAATTGTCCATCTTTAGAAACTAAAACTGTTGGTGCATTAGATAAATCACTAAAACTACTATAGCTTCCTTCATGACTGATCATTGCTTGAGGGTCTTTTTGAAAAAATGCTGCAACTACCATAGTTGGTATTCCATTGCGCACATTATCAAAAGAAAGAAGAAGATTCCCTGTCATTAGAAAATCTAGCTTCCCTGCAATAAGCATAGGTCTGTTATTCATTTGTGGTCCACCCATCATGATTTCAACATCCAAACCATGTTTTGCGTAAGTTCCGTCTGCAACTGCTTGATAAAAACCGCCATGACCACCTTGAGCTAGCCAGTTTGTTCCAAAAACAACTTTATCAGCGGCATTAGCGATATTAGAGCATAAAAGAAGAAGAGCACTTAAAATAAATATAATAGATTTTTTCATTATTTTCCTCCCGATTTAAATTTATAATTCTGATAATGATAAAATAGAAAAAGATTTCGATGTCAAGTATAACTCGGGGAAAGTTAATCAAACTCTCTTAACCATTTCATCATTCCACCCTCTTGTTTTGCCTGGGTTCATTAATCCATAAGGGTCTGCTAATTTTTTAAATTCTATCTGATTGTTATCTATCTCTTTCATTCCTCCATCCTCTATAGTGTAAGCATGAGGGTCATAAATTGTACAATGATCTTTACTTTCTAATTCATCAATTAATTCATACATTTTCTCTCGTCCTTTGCTTTTAACTAATGGCAAAGCAAAAATTTGCACATGACCTCCCATCCTAGCCATTTCATGATGCCAATATATTTCTTCACCATACCTCTCCATTTGTTTCATAACTAGATTAGGATCAAATGGTTGAGGGTAAGCAACCTGCAAATATGTCCAACTCTTATCCATCTTTAAGGCTTGAAGAGTTGTATGATTCCATCCAAATTCATATGCAGGCTGAAGTCCATTTGGTCTGAGATCTTCTTCTTTGTATGAAAATGATATACTTCCTTTTTGTGAAATGACAAATTTCTCAAATTCTTCAAACTCTTCAGGGGCTACCATTGAAAACACGGCATCCCTGTCACTTGGGAAACGATCAGAAAGCTTATTATAAAATTTTGAAAACCTTCTTTCTACTACAGTCAGTAAATAACAATCTAAAGATTTTTCTTGAGCAGCCATTGCAAACCTCAAGGCTTTATCATAACCATCAAACAATGCTGCACAGTGAATCCAATCTTTAGACTTAGATAGTGCAAGTTCCATCTCTAGAACAATCCCATTTGTGCCATAGGCATGTTGAACTTTTTGAATTTCTTCATCATGCAACTCAATTATTTTTGGTTTTGGTTCAATAGTAACAACTTTTAAATAGCTAATGTTCCCAGGATCCCTTAACATTCCATTTCTTAAAGAACCGCAACCACCTGATCCTCCAGCTAGAAAACCTCCAATGGTTGCTGTTTGCCTTGTAGAAGGATACATTAAAAGCTCTAGCCCTTTTTCTCTGCAAGCATCATCTAATCTTGAAATTCTTATTCCTGCTTCGGTTTTAACTGATTTTTCATTGAATTGAAGAATACTATCAAGTTTTGTCATAATCATGATCACTCCTCCCTCAAGAGGTACACACTGACCATAATTACCAGTTCCACCCCCCCTTAAAGTTAAAGGGATTTTATATTTTGCTACTGCTGCTGCCACTTTAATTACTTCTTCTTGATTTGATGGAATGACAACCATATCACCAGTTTTGTTTTCAAACACCTCAGATAAAATTGGGCTATACCAAAAATAATCTTTAGATCTTGAAGCTACAAATGCTTGATCTTCTTCAAAACGAACTCCTGAGATTTCGTTTTTAAACCCTTCCCAATCATAGTTACTTTTCTGCATAAGAAATTTCCTTATTTAAATTAAAATAAATCATTAATTTATCATCTAATTATTTTGATTTTTTAAGAGAATTATAAATAAATTTTCCTTTATTCCACAACTCAAATTCAATATAAGATTCTGCTATCAGGGAATTCAATTTGTCCGTCTTAAACCATAAAAAACTTGCTTCACCACCTTCAAAAATATCATTTTTAAATCCCATCCAATTAGCAGGCTTAGAAGTAATGCTATCAAACCATTCGCTCTCATCCAAATGTGCTCCCAAGACTGCAGTTTTATAAACTGATAGTAAATTATAATCACCAAAAGGATAGAAAGGATCTTGGCAATTATCTGAAGCAATCATAACATTAACACCGAAATTTCGTGCTTCTGTTATTGGAGCTAATCCTCTTAATCTTGGAGTTTTTCCTATGACATTATCTTGTAGCCAAAGATTGGTTGTTGGTAGACAAACCAAACCAATTTTATTTTGTGCTAATTGATTAAGAACTTTTGAGACTTCCAAATTTGGCCTTACTGACAAAGAACAGCCATGGCCGCATAAAACCTTTCCTGTCATTTTATATTTTATTGCAGAATTGACTATAAAATCAATACCTTTAGCCTCTTTTTCTAAACCCTCATCTACATGGAAATCTAAGTCCAAACTTAAATCACTGGCAATTTTAACAACCCTATTTATTTTTTTTTCTAAATCCTCATTACGATAAATAAAAGCTCCTAAAATAGCATTGTCATCTCTAATAAATTTAGAAATTGTTTCAATTTCATCGTATAAAAGGTCTAGAGGAGTTAATGATACGAGCTGTATTTCAAGACGATCTTTCCATTCTAACTTTAGTTTATTTAAAACTGACCAAGCTAAAGGAACATGTTTTGTTTCCCAATCTATATGTGTTCTAATAAAGCCCGTTCCACTAAACCATGCATTTTTTATTGCTGAATTGGCTCTGTCATAAATATCAACTTCACTCCAATTTTTTTTATCTTCATTCATCAAGTCTATTGCATCGAATAAAGAATTAGCCTTACGATTTATTCTTTTGGAGGTACCTGTTTTATCCAAATGAACATGAATGTCTGCAAACCTTGGAGAAATAAGACCACCTTCTTTTTTCGATGATTGTTTTATAGAAAATATTTTATCTTTTTCAGTTCTAAGGTCCCAAAAACCATTTTTACCAATAATTTGAACACCTTCAAAACAACAATTATTTTTGGATTTAGATTGAAAAACCATTATTTTTCTCTTTTGATCTCACTTTCGTGCCAGTGACCTAATACAAGGTGGGATAAAAAGCTAGTGATTAAAAAAATCATTATGCCAAGAATAGAAACTAAAAATAAAGCAGCAAACATCCTAGGAATTTCAAATCTAAAACTAGACTCTAAAATTCGAGAAGCAAGACCTGTATTTTGACCTGCTGTCCCAGCAACAAATTCTGCAACAACTGCTCCAATTAAAGATAAACCACCTGCAATTTTTAATGCTGCCATAAAGTATGGAAGAGCCGATGGAAGCATTAAATACCTTAATTTTTGCCAAGGCGTAGCTTTGTATAATGTAAATAAATCTCTTAGATTATGGTCTGCACTTCTTAAACCTATTGCAGTATTTGAAAGAATTGGAAAAAAAGCAACAATCCAAGCGCAAATTAAAAGAGCGGCAAAAGTACTCTGAACATAAATCAATATTAATGGAGCAATAGCAATAATTGGCGTTACCTGGAGAACAACTGCAAAAGGAAATAAACTCATTTCAATAGTCCTAGATAAAGCAAAGATCATACCCAACAACACTCCTCCAATTATTGCCAATAATAAAGAAAATATTGTTAGCTTAATTGTAAAAAGCATAGAGTTTAATAATGAAGGACCATCTACCCACAAAGTTTTAGAAATTCTACTAGGTGCAGGGATTAAATAATGAGGAATTTCATAGTACCAAACTAAAAATTCCCAAATCAAAAGCGCTGAGGAAATAGCCATCAAAGGCATAATCCATCTTAGCCTCTTTTCCCATATTTCACTATTGTCTTCAATGTTTATTTGATTTTGATTTTCTAGGGACATGACTAATTCTATTTTTTATTTTTTTAATTCTTTTAGTTAATTTCAATAGTTTCCTTGAGATGATTACTAACCAAACGGCAATTTTTTGCATAGGCTGATGTGGTTCTGTACTCATCAGACCTTGGGTAATTATCATTTAAAGAGATGTCAGCAACAACTCTTCCAGGTCTAGGAGCCATAACCACCACTCTACTTGAAAGATAAACTGACTCAAACACACTATGAGTAACAAAAATTACAGTAAGATCTGACTTATCCCAGAAACTTAAAACATCATTATTTAATTTAAATCTTGTCATTTCATCTAAAGCAGCAAAAGGTTCATCCATTAAAAGTAATTTTGGCTTCATGATCAATGCTCTGGCAATTGAAACGCGCATTTTCATCCCACCTGAAAGTTCTCGCGGATAAGATTTATGAAACTCCTTCAGTCCAACTTTGTTTAGAATCATTTCGATTTCATCAGAAGCATTTTTTCTTGAAATACCTTTCAAACGCAAAGGTAAAAAAACATTATCTTCAACAGTTGCCCAAGGCATCAGGGTTGCATCTTGAAAAACAAAGCCTATCTCTTGTCCAAAGTTTTTATTATCCGGACTAATTCCCTCAATTTGTATTAGCCCAGAACTAGGACGTAACAATCCAGAAATCATTTTCAAAACTGTACTTTTACCACAACCTGAAGGACCAAGAAAACTTATAAACTCTCCCTTAGAAACTTCTATTGACATCCCATTAACAGCTAAAGTTCCATTTTCAAAACTTTTTGTAACTTCCTTAATGCTTATAATGGAGTTTAATTTATTCAATTTTATATTTCCTAAAATTAGTAATCAGTATTATTTGAAATCGTGGATAAAGGAATAGATTCTATCTCCTTGAAAACATCCAATAATTTATTAGTGATAAATTTTAGTGTTTTCTCTCCTTTTTCAACCGTTGCAATTTCTGCATTACCACATGCCCCACTTGAGTTTAAATCTTGCGTTGCCCAACCAAATTTTGCTCCAGAGTTTAATCCGATATTTTTAAATTTTTTCTCTAATTCAATGGTTTTAGGAATAAAATTTTTAGCTTTTGATAATAGTACTTTATCTGAATCAATAGCCAACATTACCGAGGTTTCTAAATCACCAGCATGGATACCATGTTTTAGTTCTTGATCAGTAAAAATACCATCTGGCATTCCCAATCCAAACCAATTCAAATTAAAAACAAACATTTTATTATGAATTCGAAGTTCCCTTACAACAGTATCCATTATACTGATATTTCCTCCATGGCTATTAAATAAGACTAGTTTTCTAATTCCAAAATTATTAAGAGAATTACCAATATCAACTAACATGGATGTCATAGTCTCCATTGTAAAACTTAATGTTCCTGGGAAACGATGATGTTCATTACTTTTGCCGATTTTTTGAGTAGGCAAAAAAATTAAATTTGAATTCTTTGGAAGCCTTTCAGAAATGATATTTACCAAGCTTTCTATGATAATTGAGTCAACTCCCACCGGAAGATGAGGACCATGCTGTTCAATCGCAGCAATAGGTAATACAGCCACAATCTTTTCTATGTCAAGATTAGAAAATTCTAAAGTACTAAAATCTTCCCAAAATCTTTTTTTAGAAATTTTTTTCAAAATTTAACCCTCAATTATCAATCTAATTTTCATTAATCAATTTTATATAACACTATATATCTAGAAATGAAGAATATACAAATATCATAAATATAAATTATTGGATAAAGATTCTAGAAATTTTTTAAAACCTAAAACTAAATATATGTAATTTTATCACTTACTAAACAAAAAATTATTAATCAAATTCACAAAACAACTCATTAATATCATCTATAAATTCAATATTTTTTAAATGATCAAAAAGTTTTTCTGTATCTCTACTTTTATCAGAATATTGAATACAAGCTTTAAATTTATTATAAAAAGTTTCTTCTGCCATAGGTTTTTTTGATGAGCCTGATGGAGACCCAACAAAACAATTATATCGATTTCCATTTATAGTATCTAACTCAACCAATGACCATTCAGGACAAATTAAATCAGAAGATAAATGTTCTGATGGTATCTCAACAACTTGCATTTTTATTTTTTCAAGTAATTTTTGAATATTTTGATCGGCAATACTTTCTGGATTAAGAGTATCTAAAGACATTTCACCAAAATATAATAAAGAAGCAATCGAAAACTGCATGCTAAATTGTGCTTCTGAAACTGTTTTAGGTTTAGTATATTTGAGATTTGAGGCCACTAATTCTGGAACCTTGACGGTTATAGACTTTATTGAATCAAAACTAATATCATTATTAGAAATTATATCCTTAGTTGCATCTATTGCTGAATGGCTAGCATAACAAACAGGATATTTTTTAATATCCACTCCTGGATTTAACAAACCAAATTCTGAACCTAATTTATCTATTGGGTTATGATCAAAATTCCCATCATTTAAAATTTTTATTATACCATTTTGATCTTCAAACGTATCAATAGGACCAGTAAGTCCTTGCTTTGATAGTAATGCTGATAAAACGCCTCTTTCAGACGCTTGACCACAATAAAAATGCTTTGCATTAGTTCCGCGAACTGCTCTCATCGCACCAGAACCTGATATGGCTAGAGCCAAAGCATTTGAAGTCTCTTGAATATTCAGTTCTAATACAGAAGAAACTCCAGCTGCGCTTCCTATGGATCCTAGTAGAGATGTTGTCCACCAGCCTTTATCATAAATTGAATTAGATAAAGCCTTTGCAATCGCAAATTCAACTTCCAAACCCAACACAAAACCTTTTAATATATCCTTTCCTTTTTTATTTTGTTCTTGAGCTACAGCTAAAACAGCCGGGAAAACAACTGCTGACCCATGCACAATCCCAGCATAACAATTATCATCAAAGTCAAGTGCATGAGCTGAAGTAGCATTTGTAAATGCTGCTCCTGAAGAATTAAGAAAGATTTTACTTCCTAAAATATTACAATTTCCAGAATTATAATTTTTTTCAGAAAAGTTTTGAATTACCTTGGAAGAATAAGTAGAAGAGCCAGCAAATGTTACTCCAAAAATATCAATAAGACAATTCTTTGCAATGTTTTTAATATCATCTGGCACATTAGATAAATTGAAATTATTAATACCATTTGCCAATTTCGTTATTACTGTTGGATTTAATTTCATTATTCTAAAAATTATGACCTTTAAGATAGATATTATTTTTTATTAAAGTATCCTTGCCTAACTGCCGCTCCAATTAGATTGCAAATAAACCTACCTGCCGTAATAGCAGTAATTCCATTAACATCCTTACTTGGAGTGATTTCAACAATATCCATGCCTAAAACTTTACCCTTCTTAACTAAACCTTGAATAAGCGTCCTCATTTGTGAATAATTAACTCCCCCTGGAGCAGGTCCTGCAACCGCAGGCATAATTGTTGGATCAACCCCATCTGCATCTATAGTAATATAATAATTTTGGCCATCAGGGATTTTATCTAAAACAGCCTTCATTCCAATTTCTTGAAGTTCTATATCAGAAATTAAATTTGATCCATAATCTAAAGCAGCCTTTACTTCTTCAGGTCGAGCACTACCTGCTGAACGAAGACCAATTTGAAAAATTTCATTTATATGATCCATTTCTGCAGCCCTTCTGATTACACTAGATAAACCATGACTGACCCCATGAAAAACATCTCTCCAATCAATATGCGCATCTACCTGAACTAAAGTAATAGGACCATGATTTTGTAAAGCCCTAAAAACTGGAATAGGAATGGCATGGTCACCTCCCAAAATAATAGGCATCGCACCTGATGATAAAACCTTTCTTACTGCTTGCTCAGATCGATCATGATTGCCAGCGACATCTTTTGCTTCTCCAATAACATCCCCGCAATCTACAACTTTTATATCTTCTCCATTTAACAGTGTTCCACCAATGTCAAAATCGTATCTATCAAGTCCTCTAAGAGCTCTTTCACAATATCTTCTAATATGCGTTGGAGCATTACACTGATCATTACTAGCTTCACCCATGGAATAAGGATCACCAAAAGGAATCCCTAAGAAAGCAATATCAGCCTCAAAATTATCTAAGTCAGTTACTATTGGAAAGTCATGGAAAC